>Ga0209629_10004728_pt1 | contig 10141 bp, 11 predicted proteins | sample TergutCu122P5_FD_187286 | JGI IMG/M metagenome (GOLD analysis project Ga0209629, IMG submission 187286) | Cubitermes ugandensis P5 segment gut microbial communities from Kakamega Forest, Kenya - Cu122 P5 (SPAdes) (version 2) | ecosystem: Host-associated > Arthropoda: Insects > Digestive system... | reverse complement strand
AAAGCTTCCATTCTTTCATGACAAAAGTAAATAGCTGACCCCTGCTGGCAGTTTCTTTATCAATCTCGCTATCTGTAAGCACTTTCTTCTTCGATACATTTTCTTTAGACCCTAATGCACCTTTAAAGTAAATAGCATTTCCGATTAAAGCAAATAAAATAACACAGCATATGTTTATGAGTATATAGAGTAAAAAATTTAAAAAAGCACTTAGAGTAGTGGCATTTACTAAACAGTTTATGCTTGGTAATACAAAAGGAAACACTTTACCGAACATTATTGCCAATGAGTTAACCTTTTGAATCATTACCATGACACTTGACTCATCTGTTGGTACAATTTTTGATGAAAAGACATTTATAAGTATTGCAAAAATTATAGCAAAAGCACTTATGAATATGACAAATTTATCCCTATGCTTTGTTATGTTTACAAAGCTCATGAGTATCATGACTATCAATGAGGCAATTATTAAGGGTATGATCGGCAATAAAATCAATATTACCATAAAATATAGATAAAATAATATGCTTTCATGATTCCATATTCCATATGCTACAAATGATGGAATTGCAAGCGCAAATTCAAATATATAATTATATATTGTCAGCACTGCGAATTTGCCTAAGAGTATTTCGTGTGGTTTAAGTGGCAATGGCAAAATATACTCTAAATCAGAGGATAAATAAAATACATTTATGCAGCTAAAAATGGAAAAGATCAGGGTTATGATGGTCACAAGCACCAATATCAAGGTGATTACAAGTCCCTCTTGATTAACAGGCTTTAAGCTGCTATATAAAAAGTATGTCAATCCAACAGCTAGCCCTCCAAAATATAATAATAAAAACGCATACAAAATAACCATACCTGAAGACGATTTAGAGTTTGCTCTTCTCCCTCTAAATGAAACGTTTTGAGTATTCTTCATCAAAACATTTATTAAAATCAACATTTTCTTCATCTATACCACCTACTTATCGTCATCGGTAATTTCAAGGAATATATTTTCAAGTGAAGCTTCTTCATTAAATTTCGCTTTAATCTCATCATAAGTTCCACAGAATAGCAGCTTGCCTTTATTTATTATCCCCACCCTATCGCATAATTTCTCAGCAACTTCTAATACGTGAGTTGAGAAAAAAACAGACTTATCTTCGCTTGTATGCTCTTTCATCATCTGCTTTAATACATGAGATGATTTTGGATCAAGACCGGTCATGGGTTCGTCTAAAATCCAATTTGAAGGTTTATGTATTAGAACTCCTATTAAAACTATCTTCTGCCTCATACCGTGAGAATAGCTTTGAATATTGCTTGAAAGAGACCCCTCCATTTCAAATCTGTCGCACAATTCTTCAATTCTCTTTTTTCTTTCACTAGAAGGCACATTGAATATTTCTGCCATAAAATTTAAATATTCAATTCCCTTAAGCCTTAAAAACATATCAGGATTATCGGGAACATATCCAAAATTTTTCTTACATGCTAAAGGATTAGTTTTAATATTTACCCCATCGATGAGTATTTCACCGCTATCTGCATTTGTGATTCCTGTTATCATCTTTATTGTAGTAGTCTTACCAGCTCCATTTGGTCCTAAAAAACCGAATATCTCACCTTTTCTTATCTCTAAAGTCAAATCATCTACAGCTTTTATGCTTTTGTTATAGCTTTTAGTTACATTTTTTAGCTCAATCATAAACTAATTCCTCCTCATTTTATAAAACTTATTTTATAATACTTTATACCTATTTACAAGCATCGTCTTTGTCTTAAGTATTATATTTATATTATTAAATTTAAAGTTAAAGTGTTCTTAAATTTTTTATTTATGAATAATATAGTATAAGCGAAGAATATTTTTTTATTAATTATAAATAGGAGATAGAAAAATGAATATAGAAGAATTGATGGAATTAGATAAGGACACTTATGGAACCGACCTCAGACCTATGGTTTATTTAAAGAATGATGATATAAAGATAACTGAGACTAAGATAGATATCGGTTCTACACCTGATGATCTAAAAAAGTGGGCTGCTCATGAGAGAAATGCAACCTTGATGAGAGAAAAGAATTTTAAAGATGGTGCTAATTACTTTGATACCCTTCAAAAACTGGATATAGAGCTTATACAAGATGTGCCATCTGGCTGGAACTTGTTCGACCCACCAAAAAAACATGAGCTTGCAGATCTTATAAGGTCAATCGCCAGTGTTGGCTTAATTTATCCAATTTATGTGCTTCAGCATACAAGCGGTGTCTATAGCGTAATTTGTGGAAGATCCAGATTGCTTGCCTTTACTAACCTCTTCCAAGCCACAGGTCTGGATAAGTACCGATTTATCCCCTCCTACATCATTAAAGAATCTGAAACGGATGAACTTTTTGTAAGAACTATGATAATAGAGTCGAATTTGCGATTTAGGTCTATATCAAAGTTGAACTTAATACAAAGTTTAATAACCATCTATGAAGTGATGCAAAAAAATAAGGTTTTTCGTGGAGAATCAAATGTTGCTGTAGAAGTGGCGAAGACTTTTGAAGTATCTGAAACGACAGTTTTCAATTATTTAAAGGTAAGAGGACTATGCGAGGAAGCTTTAACATTGCTTTACGAAGATAGATTAAAATTAAAAGCCGCACTATACCTAACAAAGGTTTCAAAGGAAACGCAAAAGAACATTTTAGAGAAATTTGGAACAGCAGGTGTGAATAAGGTATATAAGCTTAAACTGATAACCAAAGAAGGAAATATATCACTTGAAGAATTAGAGGAGAAAATAGAGGAATTAAAAACTTATACACCATCTAAGACAAAAATAATATTAGAAGTCGATAGAAGATTTGTAAATCCACTTTTAGAGTATTTGCTGAACTTTAAAAAAGAACACATAAATCCATTTGCAAATAAAAACACTAGAGGAGTGACCACTTCTGTGTTTAGAGTTAGATACGATGCTGAAGCTATGGGGCTTTATGTTAAGCAAAATATCATCGATGAAATCACTTTAAAAAAATTAGTTAGTAAACTCAGTTATGAAAAAATAGGCTAAAGCTAGATAATTAAAAGATCATTGATACTAAAGATATATCGCCTTGATAAAGCTTATAGGCTTTGGCGTATAAGAATCACGTTTAGTTTATAAAAATATTTAACTGTAATTAAAAAAAATTGTAAAGAAGGAATTTAAAAAAATTAGTCGAAATGACCTTATTTGTTGTTTCATTAAATCGATATGTTTTCATTAAATTTTTAATAAAATATTTATCATATTAGAAACTTAATGAGAGCATAAAATAAATTGAATAAAATGTCTAAAAGTTTTTTAGGAAAAAGTGGAATATTTTTGGCTACAATTTTTTGAAGGTGGACCTCTAACAGTAAATATTGAACATTGAACATTGACTATGTATCAATAACTAAAAATAAATCATAACAGCTTGATTAAATTTAGAAATAATGTGAATAATAATAAAGATTAAAGAAAGAAGAGTATTCGGAAGCAAACAGTACGGTTGCCACTTTTCCAAATGGGGAGGTGGATCTTCATGACTACATATGAGATATTAGATTTAATAGTATCGATTTGTATCCTTATTATCTCTTATCTTATGCTTAAATTGCAGTATGAGTTGCAGTTACATAAGAAAAAGAGAAGAAATAAGAAGAAAAAATGAACCGCCCTGTTGGCACCAGGGCGGTAACTTAGTCTAAAGTTATCCGTATCTTGGGGCAACCGCATCTAGCGGAACGATTGCCTTCTTTCTTTATTTTATTATATTTTTTCTATCTAGTCAATATTATTTGCTTATTTTTACATTTTCATACTAAAAATTTTATTATATTATTCATAGCTATTCATCTTCAATATCTTTAAGCATATTTTCATCTGTTTCAAAAAATATTTTATTTAAACTTATTTCCAAATCTTTAAACATTGTAGGGGTTATTATTTGAATATTACTTTCCTTTTCATCGTCCATTTCCTCAATTTCTAATTCATCATAATCAGAATCTTGCTCTGCTCGTAAGGTAGCAATTTCTTTAAGGTTATATCGGTCATTTTCTAACACATATTGCTCAACTGTTTTAAGCCTAGGCTCAATTAACCAGTATTCTTTTACGTTCGATTTTTCATATGTCTTAAATTTATCTCCTCTATCTCTTTTTCTAGTCTTTCTAGAAGCAACTTCGATTATTAATTCTGGAACTCCCTTATATCCATTTTTGAAAAATTTTGATTCATCACATATGATAGATATATCAGGTTGCACATAATTTTTTTTATCTTTAGGATTTAAAAAAATATTTAGTCCTTCGGTATGAACTCTGCATTTTCTATTATTGGCTTTAATAAAATATTCAATAAATTCATCCCTTAGCCTTGCTATAATCATCGAATGTAATGAAGTACCTCCAGACATGTAATAGATTTTACCATCAATGATCTCTTTTATTTCTTTTGTATGAACACCATATCCATAATTTATTAATTCATTCATTTTAGAATCTCCATTTACTTTAACAATCCTTTACTTTTTAATAAACTTTCAAATTCCTCAAAAGTTTCATCCCCAACAAAACTCATGACTTCTTCATTATTCTTATCAAATAATACGATAAACGGTACTCCTTTAATATTATATTTCTGCATATCTCCTTGTGCTTCTTCACTATCTATATCTATATATTTAACAACAATTCTGTTACCATACTTATTTTCTAATTTTTTTAGAACCACATCCATGTCCTGACAAGCAGGTCACCAATCAGCTCCATATTTAACTATGGTAACTGATGGATAGGTCATTATAGCTTTATTTCCACCATAAAAATTTGCAATATATGAGAATACATCATTGCCTTTAAACATTGTAGCACTATAAAAAAGCAATGATAAAAAAATTAATGATACGACAATTAACAATATAATTCTTTTTCTTTTGTTCATCGTTTCTCCTTAATATAAAACCTTTTAGTTAATGAGACCGTATTTCTTTAGTATATCTGTCAATTCCTTTTTATCTTTATATCCCACAAACGTATATACTTGCTCATTTTTATCGTTAAACAATACAACAAATGGAATGCCTTGTATATTGTACTTTTTATCTGCATCTAACGATGAATTTTCATCAGCTAAGTCTATGTAATTAACAGTCATCTTATCTTTATAAAACTTTTTCATATCTTCTAATACGGCATCCAGCTTAACGCAGCTATTTCAGGTTTCCCTGCCATAATGAGTGATAGTAAATGAAGGTCCATCATAGGGCTTAGAACAATCATAAAAGAAAAAACTGCAAATTAACAAAGAAAAAATAATTAAAATAACGCTTATCTTATTTTTACACATAATACTCACCTTTATTTATTTTATTGCAATAATTTTTTTAAAAGACTAAAATAAAATTACTACGAATTGCAGGTGATGGATTTGAAAAGAGTTAATAATACAAATTTGCAAGTTATTAGAAATGCAAAATCTAAACAAAACTTAAATAGTAAAATTTATTATAATCTATTATATGAATTTGAGAAATTAAATGTTAATGTTAAAAAATTGCCAAAAAACACACCTATTGATATGAAAACACGGGAATTAATAGTAAATATTGTAAATCAAGTCATGCTATGTGATGACTTCGATATGGTCTCTCACATTTACAATGAAAATATCTTTCCTGCATCGCTTATATCAAAATATGTTAATATAAACAAAGAATATTTGCTAGATAATAGAGAGTACTTTCTAGCTATACTTGCAATCTATAAATTAAATTGTGAACCTCTCATAACGCAAATTAAGTTTCAAGATGAAGTTTCAAAATATAGCTTTAGTGGAATTATAATTGAAAAAGGGGTAAATAACAATATAGTATTTTCAAACACAGCAGAATTCTTATTCATCAATAGAGGACAAAATCTTAAGCTTGGGAGTACATATAAAGGCGTAAAGTCCTATAGAGCTGCTATATTTAGAAAATTATTTGCTATTATATCTATTATTTTAGTTTTCTTTTTAACTCTATTCTTGATCTATTTTAATGACACAAAAGCAGTTGCAATAGTGGAAGTCTATTCTCCACTTGAAATAAAAATTAATCCCCTCAATATTGTGATCGGGTTTACAGCTAGCAGTGAAGCAAAATACTATATAGATAATCTTCACATATATGGTAAAAATATTGATAGTGCTATTATAGACGCAATAAAAATAGCTATAAATGAGCCTCTTGTCAATAAAAAAGATTTCACTACAGACACTATCAACATAAAAATTACAAAAATAGAAAATTTATCAAACTTAAGCAAAGTAGAAATATATTTAAAGCAAAATAATTATAAATACCAAATATTGTACAACGAGAAAACTAATGACTCAAATTAAAGTTAGGCTGCTAATTGATGAGCAGCCTAGTTTTAACCGAGTATTTGTTCTAATTTTTGTTTATCAAAGCCAACAATATCTTTATAGCCTTCGATGGAAATCACTGGCACTCCTCTTAAGCCTTTTTTCATAAGTTCTTTTCTAGCTTCAGCATCAACCATAATATCTTTCTCTTCAAACTCTACATTTTTTCCTTTTAGGTAATCCTTTACCATACCGCAATAAGGTCAAGTACTCGTAGTATAAACCAATATTTTTTTCATAAGAACCTCCTAAGCTTCCATTATTCACAATTAATTATATATATTTATCCTTTATTATTCAATAATACCTTTTAAAAATTCTCTAAATGAATTCATATCGGTATTATTATTTATCAGCTTCCTTGGTATGCTATATAAATTTTGTCCTTTTTTAACAGTTTCATTTTTTAGAGTAAAAGCTCCTTTAATATCATATGCATTAAATAGCCCAATTGATCCATCATCAAAAATTCCATATGGAAAAGAAAAGCCAACAGGATTTTTGTTTATTATTTTATTTAAATCATCTACGCCAGACTTTATGGTACTATCCTTTAGTGAAGGGGTAAGCTCAGACATTTCTCTATTAGTATTTCCCCTTATGCCAATGTCGATACCATAATCCGAAATCTCTTTAATCTCCCTGGATGTGAGTGAATTTGACAGCTCATCTACATTTGCAGTAATTTGAAATAAAATAGCTTTAAATTTATATTTTTTTAATATTGGAAAAGCATTATCGTAAAAATCCTTATACCCATTATCAAAGGTTAAAACTACAGGATTAACAACATCGCAAACACCTGTATCGATATAGGAATATAGCTCATCGCTATTTAAAGTGTTGTATCCATTTTTATATAAAAAATCCATTTGAGCTTCAAAGTTTTTAATGTCAATCCAATCTGTATATGAAACAGGCTGTAAAGATACTGAAAAATATGCTAAAATCGGAATTGAATCTATGGAGTGTTTTATTTTACTCGATACTTCATAGTTAAAATCATCTGTTTCATTAAAATTCAATTTATTCGCCAGGAGTTTATCGTCTAAAGCATTAGAGAGAAAATCATATTGAGTTATTTTAAAATTCAATTCATTAATATTTAAGTAATAAATGGAAAAACCTGAGAATACAATTGACAATATAACTCCAATTAAAAGATTCCTGTATTTTTTCATATAAAAATCCCACTTTCTAGCCAAGTTATCCACTTTATCCACAGGCATGTGTGGATAAAATATGAACTGTTGTCATTAAATATACTAAAAATTAAATATTTCCATGCCATTCTCAATATTCAATTTTAATTTTCTCTTGAATATATTATACTATATTTAAAACATACTTAAAACGTGAATAATTTGAGGTGGATCATGAGAATTGGAATAGGTTATGATGTGCACAGACTTTGTGCTAATAGAAAATTGATACTTGGTGGTGTTCTTATACCATTTGAACTAGGGCTTTTAGGCCATTCTGATGCTGATGTATTAATTCATGCTCTAATGGATTCCTTACTTGGAGCAATGTGCTGTGGTGATATAGGAAAGCTATTCCCAGATACAGATGTTAAATATAAAGACATCAAAAGCACTGAGCTTTTAAAGATAGTCAAGGAAAAAATGGATGAAAAGGGATTTGAAGTAGAAAATATCGATTGCTGCATCGTGTGTGAAAAGCCAAAGATGGCACCATATATTTTAGAGATGAGAAAAAATATATCCAATATTTTAAATATAGATATGGATCAAATAAACATAAAAGCTACAACAGAAGAGGGATTAGGTTTTACAGGGGAAGAAAAAGGAATCTCTTCTCACTCAGTATGCTTATTAAAAAAGCAGCACATTTAGGCTGCTTTTTTCATATACTATAATCAAGAGGCTGGATAAAATAATTTTTAGGGTTTACCCTCTCTCCATTTACTATGATTTCAAAATGCAGATGATCACCAGTGCTATCGCCTGTATTTCCAACTTCTGCAATTTTATCTCCCCTTTGAACATATTCACCTGGCTTTACTAGTAGTTTGCTGCAATGAGCGTAAATTGTCTCAAAACCATTTCCATGATCTATTTTAACCATAAGACCATATGTACTAAGAACATCTGCATATTCTATAACCCCGTTTGCTGCAGCGAATATGCCAGCACCTTCTTTCGCAGCGAAATCAATACCTTTATGGAAGCTGTTCCATCTATATCCATATTCTGACGAAACGATGCCTTGGACTGGAATATTTGCTAAAAATAAACTTTTATTAGCATTTAAAGCAGAGCTCATTGACAGTTTGACAACCCCTTCTGAATCATCTTTCTTTTCATTTTGGTTAGTAGCAATTGAATCATCAAAAGAATCCTTTTTATAATCAAAAATTGTATAACCATACGTTTTAATATTCAGAATGGAAATAGTGATCATTATTAATATTATTTTTTTAATCACTTTAATTTTCAAAATTAAATCACCCTCTTAAAAAAATTTACAGTAAAATTATGTACTTATAAACATATTGTTATACACTTTTAGGTTTGTTATAATTGTCATATATTTTATATGAGGTATAAAAATGAGTACATATCTATTTAAAAATAAAGAATTAGACTATATTCCACTTAGCAGCTATTTCATTGAAATGTATGTTCCAAAAGCAAGAGGAGAATTTTTAAAGGTTTACTTGCTGGCTTTAAAATATTGTTTAAATGGGGAACCAGGGATAAATTCTGAATTGCTTGCAACTAAGTTAAATCTATTAGAAAGCGATGTAATGAACGCTTGGGAATACTGGCAAGAAGAAAATGTGGTGAATTTCTCGAAAAAAGATAGCTATGGTACTTATGCCATTGAATTTTTGGATCTATCTGGTAAGCTTATGCCTAAAAAAGAGCCTGTCCCTTTAATAAATGCTTTAAAAGATAAAAACATTCAAAATATGTTTGAAGAGGTTGAAAAAAGTTTAGCAAGGCCCCTTTCATCTGCAGAATTATATACTATACTATCCTGGCTGGATGAATATCACTACACCTTGGATGTGATTGTTTTATTATTCGAATACTGTTCCTCAAAAGATAAAAAAGACATAAGATATATAGAGAGGACTCTCATGAAATGGCATGATAACGGAGTTAAAGATATCGATGGTGCCTTGAAAGAAATTAAAAGACACGAAAATATGTGGAATGATATCAATAAAGTTCAAAACTTCATGGGAATAAAAGACAGAAAACTTGCAAAACCTGAAGAAGAATTCATCCAAAAATGGCTGGATGAATTAAATTTTTCTACTGATATAATTTTCAGAGCTTGCGAAATATCGCTATATAAATTTACCAGGATTGATTTTAAATATATCAACGGAATTTTGATAAATTGGAAAAAATCATCTATAAATACTATAAGTGATTTAGAAAAATATCTTTTAAAGAACAAAAATACTTTTGGAAAACCTACGAATACTAAAAGAACAAATAGCAATTTTGAGCAAAGAAGTTACACTAAAAAAGACTTTACAGAACTTGAAAAGAAACTTCTAGGACGGGATGAAAATGATTAGCTCTTACGCATTAAAAGTGAATAATTATTATGCTAAATTGCGAGAGAAGCAAATAGCAAGATATGAAAAAAATAAAGAATATGCTTTTACTAATTTTCCAGTTATAGAAGAAATTCAAAGCGAAATTAATAAAAAGACTTCTTCATTGATCATGTCTTCAATA
>Ga0209629_10004727_pt1 | contig 10141 bp, 9 predicted proteins | sample TergutCu122P5_FD_187286 | JGI IMG/M metagenome (GOLD analysis project Ga0209629, IMG submission 187286) | Cubitermes ugandensis P5 segment gut microbial communities from Kakamega Forest, Kenya - Cu122 P5 (SPAdes) (version 2) | ecosystem: Host-associated > Arthropoda: Insects > Digestive system >... | reverse complement strand
GATGCCCGAACCCAATTGGTGCCGCGCCACGCGCTGGCTGACCTGCGCCACCATTGACCCGGCCCTTACCGGAACCGACCGGGATATGGTGATGGCGGCGCTGGAAGCGGAAAATATCGAATCACGTCCCACCTGGAAGCCGATGCACCTCCAGCCGTTCTACCGGCATTGCGAAACGGTTGGCGGCGCGGTTTCGGAGCGGCTTTTCAAACAGGGCATCTGCCTGCCATCGGGCACGGCGATGACAGAGGCAGATATGGCGCGGATCATAGGAATTATTCGGCAATGTTGGCGTTAGACTTCGCCGCCGCCCATGACAGCAGCGCTCTCCCCCGACGATCCGCAACACCACGGATTCTTGGGCTGAGGCAATTTATGCCGCTGTGATCATTACAGAAAATATCCAAAAATCCGTAGGGGCAGGCCCCTGTGCCTGCCCCATTTGCGTTTATGGCATTGGTTGCGGCGTCGCCTTCATCGCCTCCGGCTCATTTTGCCCGCCTTTCGGGTACTTGGCGAGGGTTGCCGCCGTTTCGACCAAGCGCAGAAATTCGCTGCGGTAGCTGTCATCGTCTTTGCCGCGGCTGGCAGCGGCGAGTTTCGTCACCAGCGGATAATCGAGCCCGCCCTTATGCTCGGAATCGGTCAGGAGCATGGCGAAGCCGGCGACGGCGGCGGCGAAGCGGAAATCGTCGCTGGTTTTATCAAGCGGCAGCGGGTCGCCCTTGACCGGCTGTTCGACGAGGATGGAATCTTTCGCTCCCTTCGGCTTATAGCGCAGTTTGATGGTGGCCAGTTCGCCGCCGCCGGCGAGCGTTTGGCTCTGGTATTTCAATTTGTCGACGTTCGGCACATCGGCGGCGCCCGGAGGCAGGATCTCATAAAGGGCCGTCACCGTGTGGCCGACGCCGATCTCGCCGGCATCCTTTTTGTCATTGTTGAAGTCCTCGCTGGCCAGCCGCCGGTTGTCGTAGCCGATCAGCCGGTAGGCGGCCACCCGCGCCGGGTTGAATTCGACCTGAATCTTCACATCGTTCGCGAGCGTAAACAGATTGGCGATCCTCTGCTTCACCAGCACTTTTTTCGCTTCGAGCAGTGAATCGATATAGTTGTAGTTGCCGTTGCCCTTGTCGGCCAAAAGCTCCATATTATCGTCATGGTAATTGCCCATGCCGAAGCCGAGTACCGAGAGGTAGATGCCAGATTCGCGCTTGGCGACAATCAGCTTTTCCAACTCGTCGCGGCTGGTGATGCCGACGTTGAAATCGCCGTCGGAGGCGAGGATGACGCGGTTGTTGCCGCCGGGGATTTTGTTCTCCTCGGCCAGTTTATAGGCGGTGACGATGCCGCCGGAGGCGTTGGTCGAACCCCCGGCCACCAATTGACTGATTGCCCGGTGGATGGTCTCTTTCTGGCTGCCGCTGGTCGAGGCCAGGGCGACGCGGTTGTTACCGGCGTAGATGACGATGGCGATGCGGTCGGTCGCAGCCAGTTCGTCGGTCAGCATATGCAGGGCCTGCTGCAACAGCGGCAGCTTGTTTTCATCCTGCATCGAGCCGGAGACATCGACGAGAAAGACCAGGTTCGACGGCGGCGGCGCCGTAGTCAGGTCTTTCGCTTTCAGACCGATTTTCAGGATGCTTGCGCCCTGACGCCACGGGCTTTGTCCCAGCTCGCTGTGGATGGCGATGTCGCCATTTGCCGGCTCGGGATAGTCATAATGGAAATAGTTGATCATCTCCTCGGCCCGCACCGCCCCCTTTTGCGGCAGACTGTTGGCATTCAAGAATCGGCGGACGTTGGCGTAGGAAGCCGTATCGACATCGATGGAAAAGGTCGATAACGGCGTCGCTTGCGCCAGCGTGAAACCGCTTTCACTCTGGGGGTTGTAGGATTCCTGGCTCTGGGCGACGGGAAACGGCTGGCGGTACGCGACGACAGCCTTGGACTTGTCGAGCCGAGTGCGAGCGGCATTCATCATCGGCGCCGGTGCCGCCGCCACTAGCGCTGGAGCGGCTTCTGTTAAGGCGGCGGCATCCGCTTGCACCACCGGTTGCTGGGCTCGTGCGGCAGGTTTTGCCGTGGGCTGGCCCAGCGCCATTTCTTGTTTGTTTGCCGTGGTTGTTTGCTGGTCCGGAGTGGTTTTCGCCTTGATTCGCAGCCCCGAATCGCAGGCGGTGAGCAGCAAGAAGAAGGCGGTGGCCAAAACCATCGCCAGCATTGAACATTTTGCCAAACATTTTGAAATCATACGTCACCTCGTGTATGTATGATAATTTCCCGGTCGGGTTGACCGATTGCCTGTATAAAAGACAAGACGGACATCGTGGGTGTTTGTGTCGCCGCCGATGAAAAAATTTTTCCACAACTTGGCCAAGGCATGATGGAGCGCGATTACAAGGCCGAAGCGCACGCACACTGGGACTTTATCAATAAAATAGCGAAAAGGCGCTTCCCTAAAAGTGAAATCGCCGAGGAGGCGGCGCTTTCGGTCATCGACGCTCTGGCAAAAAATGATTGGGCGGTGCTGAAAAAATACCGTGGCGAGGCGGACTTCGCCGCCTTTCTCAGGGCGGTGGCCGTGGCTGAGCTGGAAAATTTCGCGCGGGCGCGTTTTGGCCGCCGCCGCCCGCCGCTCTGGGTGAGGCGGCTCGGCGGCATGTGGGAAAAGCTCTATACCGCCCTGTGCCGCGAGCGGGCGCCGTTTGCCGAGGCGACGGAATTTGTCCGCGTCAGTATCGAGCGCACCAACGCCGCCGAGGTGGAAGCGGCAGCCCGGCAGCTTCTCGCCCGCATTCCCGACTGCGGCATGGTGGTGGAAGAAGTGCCGCTCGATGATGCTTCGGAACTGGCGGTGGCAGCGCCGTCTTCACCCGACCGCGACTCGGAGCGCCGTGAACGGGAAACGGCGCTGGCCACGGTTTTTCAACTGCTTGTCGGCGGCGCGCTGCATGGCGACAAACCGGATGAATTAGACAGGCTTCAAGGGGCGCTGCGGGCGATGAATATCGGGGTCTCGTCGGAAGAGCGTCTTTTTTTGAAAATGTGCTACCAGGATGGGCTGCCGGTGGCCAAGGCCGGGCGGCTGCTCGGCATGGGGCGCTTTCAGGCGGCGGCGCGTATGCGGCGCCTGCTCGAACGCCTGCGACGGGAATTTGAACGGGCCGGGCTGTATCGGGAGATTCTGCTTTTGTTGCACGATGCCTGCTGAGGGAAAACTGTATGCGGGAAGAGAAAAATCTGGCGCGGATCATGGCCTTACTGGCTCTGGCCAAAAGTGAGGACGAAAACGCCGAGGCGGCTGTTGGCGCCGACGCTTGTCTCGACCTGGAAGAAATCGCCGCCATGATCAAACCGGCCAAGCCGGAACCGGCCAAATCGGGAGAGCGGCTTTCCTGGGAACAGCGGCGCCGCCTGACCCGCCATTTGGCCGCTTGTCCGGAATGCTATCGCCTCTGGCTCGAGGTGGCGCGGCAGACCGCTGGCCCGCCGCCTCGCCGCTGGCCCTCGCTCTGGCCATGGCCGCGTCTGTCTTTTAAAACCTTTGCTTACACCGGCGGCGCCCTGGCCACCGCCGCCGCCTGCCTGCTGCTGTTCCTGCATCCGCCTCAACCACCGCGAGAAATGAACGTCGCCGCACCGGCGCCACCGGCCCCGGCGGCTCCACCGGCAAAGCCAGCGCCCAGCATGGCGGCAAGAGAAACGATAGCGGCAAAGCCAGCGCCAAGCGCGGCGGCAAAAGAAATGGCGGCGGCAAAGGATGAGACCCTGGCGAAAAGAAAGTCACTGGCCCAAACTGAGGAACGGGCCAGAACTGAGCCGCAGGCCGAGTCGCGTGCTGCTCAACCGGCCCAATCCGCCGATGCAGTTGCCGAAAAGCCCGCCGGAAAACGCGATGGCAGCATCAGCATCGGCGCCGCCGAGGAGCGGCGATCCACCGACCGGTTAACCGTCTGGTACGGCGATCTGCGGGAGCTATGCCGCGAGTCCCAGTTTGTGCCCGCGCAATGGACTTCGCTCTACGCCAGGGGGGCGGAAATTCTTGAAACCTTGCCCGAAGATGGCGAGAACGAGGAAATCGACCGGCTATGGCTGATTCTCGGCCAGATGGAAGGGCTGACTGCGGATCGCCGTAATAATTTCTGCGCCTGGTCAGAGAAAGAACTGGTCCGCAAGCTGGAAAAGAAAGGGCAATAACGGGATTTCCAAGGTTAAACCCGCCTCACACAAACCGCACCCTGGCAAAGCGCCGTTTGCCGACCTTGAGAATCACTTCGCCCGTGGCGGCAATCTTCACGCTCACGTCGTCGGCCTTTTCGCCGGCCACCGTCACCGCCCCTTGCTGGATCATCCGCCTGCCTTCCGAGGTGGAGGCGACCAGACCGGCGTCGAGCAGCAACTGCGGCAGCCAGATAGGCTCGCTTTTGGGCAGGCTGACTTCGGCCATGTCGTCAGGCAGTTCCTTTTTCTGGAAGACCCGTTCAAATTCGGCCTCGGCGGCCTCGGCGGCGGCCTGGCCATGGAAGCGGGCGGTCAGTTCGCGGGCCAGCCGCTTTTTCACCTCTTTCGGATGCAGGCTGCCGTCCTTGATGCCCGCCTGCAAGCCGGCGATTTCCTGGGCGCTCAAATCGCTCAAAAGCTCGTAGTAGCGGAACATCAAGGTGTCGGAAATTGACAATACCTTGCCGTAGATATTTTCCGGCGCCTCGGTGATGCCGATGTAGTTGCCGAGCGACTTGCTCATCTTGTTGACGCCATCCAAGCCCTCGAGAAGCGGCATGGTCAGCACCACTTGCGGTTCCATGCCTCTCGCCCGTTGCAGGTCGCGGCCCGTGAGGAGGTTGAAAAGCTGGTCGGTGCCGCCGAGTTCGACATCGGCCTCCATCGCCACCGAGTCGTAGCCCTGGATCAGTGGGTAAAGAAATTCGTGGATGGAAATGGGCCGCTGCGACTCGAAACGCTGTTTGAAATCCTCGCGTTCGAGCATCCGCGCCACTGTCAGTTGCGAGGCCAGTTTGATCATGTCGTAGGAGGTCAGCGCTCCCAGCCAGGTGCTGTTGAAAGCCACCTTGGTTTTGCCGGGATCGAGAATCTTGAACACCTGTTCCTTGTAGGTTTCGGCGTTTTTCAGCACATCCTCGCGGGTCAGGGGCTTGCGCGTTTCCGACTTGCCGGTCGGATCGCCGATCAAGGCCGTGAAATCGCCGACGAGAAAATATATCTCATGGCCAAGTTCCTGGAAATGCTTGAGCTTTTGCAAAAGCACCGTATGACCCAGGTGCAGATCGGCGGCCGTTGGGTCAAAACCGGCCTTTATTTTTAGCGGCACGCCGGTGGCCAGCGACCGCCTCAGTTTCTTTTCCAGTTCATCGCGGGCGATGCATTCAACGGCGCCGCGCCCGATTAAAGCCAGTTGTTCTTCGACAGAGACCATGTTCTTTCCCACATTATTTCGCGTATTCGACGGCCCTGGTTTCACGGATGACCGTCACCCGGATCTGGCCGGGATAGGTGAGTTTTTCCTCGATGGAGCGGGCGATGTCCTGACTGAGTAAAATTGCCTCGTCGTCTTTGATGCGCACCGAATCGACGATGATGCGCAGGTCGCGCCCGGCCTGGATGGCATAGGATTTTTCCACGCCTTTGAAGGCGTTGGCGATGGCTTCCAGATCCTCCAGGCGTTTGACATAGCTTTGCAGCATTTCGCGGCGGGCGCCGGGCCGGGCGCCGGACAGGGCGTCGGCGGCCTGCACCAATACGTCGATGACGCCGACCGGCGGCTGATCCTCGTGATGGGCGCCGATGGCGTAGGTGATTTCATCGCTTTCGCCGTATTTCTTCGCGAGATCCCGGCCAATGATGGCGTGCGAGCCTTCCACCTCGTGGTCGACTGCCTTGCCAATATCATGCAGCAGGCCGGCGCGTTTGGCGACTTTGATGTCAACACCGATTTCAGCGGCCATGATGCCGCAGAGGAAGGCCACCTCCAGCGAATGCTGCAAGACGTTCTGGCCGTAGCTGGTGCGGTAGCGCAGCCTGCCTAAAAGATTTATCAGTTCGACATGGATGCCGTGGGCGCCGACATCAAAGGTCGCCTGTTCACCCGCCTCGCGAATCGACACCTCCATCTCTTTCGTCACCTTGGCGACCACTTCCTCGATGCGGCCCGGATGGATGCGGCCGTCGCCAATCAGTTGCAAGAGTGCTTGGCGGGCGATTTCGCGGCGCACCGGATTGAAACTCGACAGCACCACCGCCTCCGGCGTGTCGTCGATGATGATGTCGATGCCGGTGGCCGCCTCGATGGCGCGGATGTTGCGGCCCTCGCGGCCAATGATTCTGCCCTTCATTTCATCGTTGGGCAGAGGGACGATGGAGACGGTTTGGTCGGCGACATACTCGCCGGCGTAGCGGGAAATGGCCAGGGCGATGATGTTCTTGCCCTTGCGGTCGGCCTCGAGCCGCATTTCGTTTTCGATCTTCACCAGGCGCTTGGCGGCTTCCATGCGCGCCTCGCTGACCAAGGCGTCCATCAACAGCTTTTTCGCCTCGTCGCTCGAGATGCCGGCGATACGGGCGAGTTCCTGCCGCTGCCGTTCGAGCAGCTCGTCAACCTGCCGAGTTTTTTCAACCACGGCCTGTTCCCGCTCGTGGACTTTTTCTTCGGCCTGTTGTACCTCGGCGGTCTGCTGCTCGAGGCTTTCCCACTCCTTTTTCAGAGCTTCCCGTTTACGGGTGAACTGCTTTTGCTCATCCTTCAGTTCGTCGCGTTCGGCCTTGATCTCCTTTTCCAGGGCCTGTTTGGTGCGATAGGCTTCTTCTTTGGCCTGCAGGCGCGCTTCCTTGGCGATCCGGTCGGCATCGGCCAAGGCGTCCTGGGTGATTTTCTTGCGGTTTTCCTCGATCTTGCGTTGATCGCCCTCGACGATCATGCGGCGGACGAAAAAACCAGCGACGCCGCCGAAGAGCAGACCTGCCGTCGGTAACAGGTACAACGAAAAATTATCGAATGCCATGGCCTCACCTATATAATGAGGACACCGGCCAGGCTGTTGCCAAGAAGGAAGGCAGAACATTCCGCCAGGAAGATTCCCGGCGGGAAAAGCGGACAACCGCTGGATACGGTTGGTAAAAAACCGGCCCCAGCGGGCGGCAAGGCCATGAATCATGGCAAGAAAGAAAAAACGGGCGACGGAGAAAAACTGTTCGCCATCGATCCAGGCGCGGCCCGAAAGCGACGCCTCTGGCCCCGGCGCATCGGGCCAGCCTTTTTCTTCCAAACACCGAATATATGCGGTTTGACGGCGGGTTTCCCACCGTTAACCATGTATATGAAAAAAGCAGTCTCGCTTTGCTTTTCTGCGCTTCCACCTCGTCAGCCGCCATCCGGCGTCCGATTACGAGTGGCGCGGGCGCGAATCCTTGCGCGCCCACCTCCGTATTCAAAAAAACCGGCGTCAGCCTCAAATCCCGCACCGGCCCAAAACACTATTATCAAATATCCCCGCGCTGCCGTGCCCACGGTCTGGTTAAACCTAATATGAATTAGGTGGGTGGCTTGCCGGCAACGTCTGGGAATTCCCCGTGGGATTCCCCATCAGCGCCGGAGGCAGCCGCCCTTTTTCGATGAGTTGGCTCAACACGCTCCGCGGATCACCAACAGCACAGGGACATTTCCCTCCCACGGCGGCCAGCCCGCCACAGGCACCACATGTCCGGAAGGAGTTTCCCTCCGGGAAATCATCGTCCTCCGTGTAAATCCTTTTCTATCGCCGCCGCCATTTCCCGCAAACGACGGCTGTTTTCCAGTTGGAAATGGTCACACTCGCTTTTCAAACGCACATACTGGGAAGCGATATTCAGACAGGCCAAGGTCACCGCCCGGATCGAAACCAAGGTGCCGCGATGGACGGTGGTATCGGTTTCCACCAGCGCCCGCACCAGGGACAATATCGCTTCCACTTCCTCGTCACTGGCGGTGGTGAAAAACCTGTACTCTTGCCCAAGAAGTTCGATCCGTACCTGTCTTTCCTCTCCTTCCATGTTCCCGCCTCGTCAGTTTCCCGCCATTTCCAGCGCCAGGCGGGAATCACCTGTTGCGAATTTCAATCGAGGGGGAACAGATTCCTCTGCCGGTCATCCACCGGCTGGTGTGAAACGGTCACCATTTCTTCCCCACCCAGTTCCAGTTCTTCGATCTGGTCAATCAACCGCTTGAGCCGACCGCTGATATCCTCACGTTCGGAGGCTCGCTCGGCGAGCTTGGCTTCCAACTCGGCGATGGTGTCATCCCGCTCCTTGACGGTGGCGGCAAGCCGGGCGCATTCCGCCTTCATCTCCCGGAAGCCCTGCCGCAATTTGTTGACAAATTGCTCTAGCCGAGCCAATTCATTTTCCTGGTTCATACTTCGCTCCTTTTGTATCAAAAATGCCCTGAGAAGCCGTCAAGAATGCCTCTTTCGTTCGTCCCGGCGGCGATACCGGCGGGCAACCCGCTTCCATCGCCGGCAAAGCCAGTCCAACCCGCATGGCGACTATACCATGGGCAAAATCTTTGGCAACAGCAAAGGGCGTTGCCCAGACCTTGCCCGGGGCTCCCGCAAAGCCCGTTCCACCCGCTTTTTGTTTGCGTTCTCTTCCTTCCCTCCGTATTATGACTAGATTTCCCTGAAAAACTACCGGTAATACCGATTCATTCTCTGACTTTTCCATACGCGCTCATGCTCAGTTGGTTCCGAAAAAAACACCCTCTGCCGGAGACCGCCCAGCCGGTGGAAGTCACCGCGCCGCCGCCTGATGAAACAGGAGAGGAAATCACCGTCGGGCCGGAAGCGCCACCTGTGGAACCGTCGGCCGAACCGCCACCGGAAAAGGCGCCGTTATTTGCGGCGCCGCCCACCAAGCCGGCGCGCAAAACCGGTTTTTTTTCGCGGCTGGCCGAGCGCCTGAGCCGCACCAGGGAATCCTTCACCAACCAGCTCGATCAACTGCTTTATGGCAAGAAAGAAATCGACCGCGAGTTGTTTGACCAACTGGAAGAGTTGCTGATCACCGCCGACCTCGGTTACGCCACGACCCAGGAAATTCTCGATACGGCGCGGCGGCGGGTCAAGCATGAGGATACCGATAACCCAACGGTTCTGCGGGAAGCCATTCGCGATAAAATGCTCGATTACCTGACCCACGCCGAACAAAAGGCCGACCTGGCCCGCCCGCAAAGCGGCCCCTTCGTCATCATGGCCGTCGGCGTCAACGGCGTCGGCAAGACCACGACCATCGGCAAAATCGCCCACAAATTCACGAACGCCGGCTATTCGGTGCTGCTCGTCGCCGCCGATACCTTCCGCGCCGCCGCCGTCTCGCAACTGAAAATCTGGGGCGAACGCGGCGGTATCCACGTCATGGCCAAAGATGACGGCTCCGACCCGTCGGCGGTGGTCTTCGACGCCCTGGCGCACGCGGCGGCGAAAAACTATGACGTGGTGCTGATCGACACCGCCGGTCGTCTGCACACCCAGCAGCATCTGATGGAAGAGCTGAAAAAGATTAAACGGGTCATGGCCAAAAAACTGCCGGGAGCGCCGCACGAGGTGCTGTTGGTACTCGACGCCACCACCGGGCAGAATGCCATCGCCCAGGCGCGGATTTTCAACGAGGCGGTGGGCGTCACCGGTATCGCCCTGACCAAACTCGACGGCACCGCCAAGGGCGGCATCGTCATCAATGTCAGTAAAGAACTGGGCGTGCCGATTCGTTTTATCGGCGTCGGCGAGCAGTTGGCCGATCTGCGCGACTTTGACGCCAAAGAATTCATCGACGCCCTTTTTGACGGCGACGGCGGACGGAAACCGTGAATACCTATCGCGTGCAAGGTCCCGGTGGCCCCGGCTGCGGCGGCTGCCTCTTCATTCTCATCATGCTTGTTCTTTTGACCGGCGGCGCCAGGGGCGTGGTCAACCTTTTGGGCGCTTTGGCCTTCAGCGGCGCCTTGGGTATTCTACTCCTGGTCGGCCTTTTTTACCTGTGGGGGTATTGGATCAGCCAGCAGGTCGAGAACTATCAGAAATCGCAGACGGTAAGCCACAACCGTTTTGTCGAACTGCTCGTCGGCATCCTCGTGAAAATCGCCGGCCAGGACGGT
>Ga0209629_10004726_pt1 | contig 10142 bp, 6 predicted proteins | sample TergutCu122P5_FD_187286 | JGI IMG/M metagenome (GOLD analysis project Ga0209629, IMG submission 187286) | Cubitermes ugandensis P5 segment gut microbial communities from Kakamega Forest, Kenya - Cu122 P5 (SPAdes) (version 2) | ecosystem: Host-associated > Arthropoda: Insects > Digestive system >... | reverse complement strand
GTTGGTGTCAAGCAGCAGGAAGAAGTTGATGGGCCGCCCCGGGCGATCGCGGAAGGTCGCGAAGTCAGGGAAGTAGCCGCCGATCGGAAAGCTCGTCAGGTAGCCCTGCTCTTCTGCCCAGGCACAGAACGCGATGAACGAGGGATAGAACTGGTCTTCGGGAGGGAAGTCGTTCTCCAGCCCGATGACGATCTCCCAGCGGGGCAGGGTCTTCACCGTGATCGCTGATTCGTCGGCATCGTCGCTCATGCGCAGCAGACTGCGGTACACATCGATCAACTTAACCGAGCGCTGGAGCTGATCGATGTGCCTGCGCAGTGTTTCACGGTGCTCTTCGAACAGCTCGATCATGCGCTCCGTTGAGCGCTCAGCGGAGAGCAGTTTGATCTGCTTGAGCGGGATGTTGAGCTCAGTCAGCACATTGATGAGATTGGCGGTGATGATCTGTTCCGGACGGTAGTAGCGATAGTTGTTCCGGGAGTCTCGCTTCGCGGGATGCAGCACGTCGCTCTCATCATAATAGATGAGAGCCGACCGCGAGATGCCCGTGCTATGGGAGAACTGAGAGATGGAGAGCAGGTGCTCGAGATCGCTCTCGTTGCCTTGGTTTCCGTCGTCGGTATGCGTAGTGCCGTCATCCATATTTTGCCCCTCTGGCATGAAAACGTACCTTTGAAATTATAAAAAAGTATTGAAAAACTCTTTACTATGAACCTACTTTACAGTTTATAATAGTATCACAAGAGCGAACTAAAGGCACGACACCATGTCTCCTTGCGGGACCTCTACAGTTCTCATTCTCATCACTCTTGCTGTAGTGTCGCGCTGTTCGTTCTCTAGCACAAGTTTGCCAACACACTTGTGCTTACTGTGCCAGGTCCTAGCCTCTCCTAATCCTAGGGCTTGGGAGGGGGCTCCGCTGCCCCTCAATCTGCGGAGCCCCCAAACTTTTTCAGACTTGCCTGGATTCCCTCTGACGTTGTTGCCACAGGACTCGCGGCCCAAAGGCTGCCACGTCCTGCGGCGCCTGGTCAGACGGGATCCAGGCAAGTCTGACCCTTGCCGGCTCCCCTCTGACGTTGTTGCCACAGGACTCGCGGCCCAAAGGCTGCCACGTCCTGCGGCGCCTGGTCAGACGGGATCCAGGGACGTCTGACCCTTGCCGGCTCCCCTCCTTTTCAGACTTGTATTACACTTAGAGAGGCACGTTCGCAGGTGAACGGCGCCTGATACGCAGTTATGAGTGAAAGAGGTACCCTGATGGCTTCCTATATCCATGAGCGCTCACGCTTCAATCTTGAAGACGGTGATATGCCGACCCAGTGGTATAACGTCCAGGCGGATCTGGCGCACCCGCTCGCGCCCTATCTGGGCGCCGATGGCCAGCCCGCAGATCCGGCGGCGTTGGCGGCGATCTTTCCGCCGCCGCTGATCGAGCAGGAGGTCTCGACCGAGCGTTGGTTCGACATCCCCGGGGCGGTGCTTGATGTGCTGCATACCTACCGGCCGGGGCCGCTCAACCGCGCGCGGCAGTTCGAGAAGGCGCTGGGCCTGCCGGACAACGTCCATATCTACTACAAGTATGAAGGCATCAACGCTTCGGGCTCACACAAGGCCAATACGGCGATCCCGCAGGCCTACTACAACAAGATCTCCGGTATCACGAAGCTCTCGACCGAGACCGGCGCCGGCCAGTGGGGCTCGGCGCTCTCCATGGCGGGCGCGCAGCTGGGCATCGAAGTCGAGGTCTTCATGGTGGGCGTGAGCTATGACCAGAAGCCCTACCGGCGCATCTTCATGGAGTGCTTCGGCGCGAAGGTGCATCGATCGCCGACGACCCTGACGGCCGCGGGGCGCGCGATGCTGGAGAAGGATCCCAACACGCTGGGCTCGCTGGGCCTGGCGATATCCGAAGCCGTCGAGGTGGCTGCGACACATCCGGACGTGAACTATTCGCTGGGATCCGTGCTTAACCACGTTGCTTTGCACCAGACGATCATCGGGCAGGAAGCGATCAAGCAGATGGAGCTGGCGGGCGAGGAGCCTGATGTGGTCATCGCCTGCATCGGTGGCGGCAGCAACTTCGCGGGATTGGCCTTTCCTTACTATCTGCGCCGTAAGGAGGGCAAGACGCACACGCGCCTGCTGGCGGCTGAGCCCAAGGCCTGCCCCACGCTGACGCACGGCGCTTATGAGTACGACTTCGGCGACGAGGCCAAGCTGACGCCGCAGATGATGATGTACACGCTGGGCCACGACTTCGTGCCACCAGGAATACATGCCGGCGGCCTGCGCTACCACGGCGACTCGCCGCTGGTCTCGCAACTGGTGCATGATGGGGAGATCGAGGCGACGGCGGTGTATCAGAAGGACGTGTTCGCCGCTGCTCTGGAGTTCGCGCGCGCCGAGGCGCTGTTGCCTGCGCCGGAGTCGAGCCACGCCATCGCCGCGGCAGTCGCCGAAGCGAAGGCGGCGGCCGAGGCGGGCGAGCCGCGCACGATACTGTTCGGCCTGTCCGGTCATGGCTTCCTGGATCTGACGGCCTACGAGAACTACATCAGCGGCCAGCTTCAGGACTACGACTTCGCGACAGGCGCGGTCATCGAGTAGCGAGGGCGGCGCGGCGTGAAGCACCCGGGATACGCGCGCGTCAAGCGGGCGGCGGACTTCGCCTGCGCGCTGCTGGCGCTGCTGCTGCTCTCCTGGTTGCTGGCGCTGATCGCGCTGGCGGTGCTGCTGGTCGAGGGGCGCCCTGTGCTGTTCGTGCAGCAGCGCCCCGGTCGCGGCGGTCGCCTCTTCAAGCTCTACAAGTTCCGGACGATGCGACCCGCGCCGGAAGGCCACAGCGCGACGGAGGACGCCGCGACCGACGCCGCCCGCCTGACGCGCTTCGGGCGCGGGCTGCGCGCGACGGGACTCGACGAGCTGCCAGAACTCTTCAATATCCTACGCGGTGATCTCTCCTTCGTCGGCCCGCGCCCCCTGCTCCCGGAGTATCTGCCGCTTTACACAGAGGAGCAAGCGCACCGCCACGACGTCCGTCCGGGGCTCACCGGCCTGGCGCAGGTGCGCGGGCGCAACCTGCTCTCCTGGGAGGAGCGCTTCGAGGCAGACCTGGAGTACGTGCGCAGGATGTCGCCAGCCCTTGACCTGCGGATCTTAGCCGCGACCGTCGGCCTGGTGCTGCGGGGGCGCGGTGCGGAAGCGCCGGACAGCCCCACGTCGAAGCCGTTTGCGGGCTCGTCGGTGAGCGAGATGTCAGAATCAACGGCCGTAGTGCATGAGAATCGATGAAATGCGAGGTTGGAGAGCAGTTCCAGGGGCATCGAGGCCGCAAAGAGCGCTATTTTGGACCCATCGCTCCCTCGAAACCTCGCATTTCATCGATTCTCATGCAGAGAAGCCGGTATATCCGGCAAAGCGCGCTGTCAGCAGATCCGAGGGAGCTGCTCGCCTACGAGCGTATCCATGATGCGGGTATATCCGGCAAAGCGCGCTGTCAGCAGATCCGAGGGAGCTGCTCGCCTACGAGCGTATCCATGATGCGGGTGGCGCCGAAGGTGTTGCGCAGAGCGACGCGGCCGGCGGTCCCACGGGCAACCTCGCCGATGATCGCAGCCTCACTGCCATACGTATGAGCGCGCATGACGGCCAGCGCCGCCTCGGCCTCTTCGGCGGGGACGAAGGCGATCATCTTGCCTTCGTTGGCGACCTGGAAGACGTCGTAGCCGAGCATCTCGCAGGCACCGCGCACCTGGTCATGGACCGGCACGGCGGACTCCTCGACGAACATCGCGACGCCGGAGGCCTCCGCGATCTCGTTCAAAGCTGAAGCAAGGCCGCCGCGCGTGGGGTCGCGGAAGCAGCGCGTGTGCGGCGCCGCGTCAAGCACGTCGTTGATCAGCCCGGCAAGCGGGGCGGCGTCCGTCACGATATCGGTGCCGAACTGCAGGCCCTCGCGCACGCTGACGATGCAGATGCCGTGGTCGCCGAGGCTCCCCGAGAGTAGGATCTTGTCGCCGGGCTGCAGGGAGCTCGCAGAGAGCGAAACTCCCGGGCGGATCACGCCGACCCCGGAGGTGTTGATGAAGATGCCGTCGCCCTGTCCGCGTCCGACGACTTTGGTGTCGCCCGTGACCAGGCGCACGTCGGCCTCACGCGCGACCGCGCACATGGAGCGCAGGATGCGCCTCAGATCCGCGATGGGCAGCCCCTCTTCCAGCACGAAGCCCACCGACAGAAAGCGCGGGATGGCGCCGGCGCAGGCGACGTCGTTGACCGTGCCGCAGACTGCCAGATGCCCGATGTCGCCACCGGGGAAGAACAGGGGATGGACGACGAAGGTGTCGGTCGAGAAGCTCAGGCGCAGCTCGCTTGCCGGGCCGCTCGCTTCCGGGAAGCTGATCGTCGCGGCGTCTTCCAGCTGTACGTCGGAGAACTCAGAGGCGATGACCTCCTCGATCAGGGCCCGCATGAGCGAGCCGCCCGAGCCATGGGCCAGCTGTACGGTCTCCCGATCGTCGTTCATGTCAGTTCACCTCCCGGTAGCGGTAGAAGGCGGCGCAACTGCCCTCGCTCGATACCATGCAGGGGCCGATGGGGTGCTCGGGCACGCAGGCGCGGCCGAAGAGCTTGCACTCCGGCGGCGCGATGACGCCGCGCAGCACCTGGCCGCACTGGCAGCCGGGAGTCTCGCGCGACGCGGGCGCCTCGATAGGGATGCGCGCAAGCGCGTCGTAGCGCGCGAAGTCCTCGCGCAGCGCGAGGCCGGTTCCGGGGATGACTCCCAGGCCGCGCCAGGCGACGTCGCAGGGCTCGAAGACCTCGTTCATCATCTGCACGGCCACGGGGTTGCCCGCGGCCTTGACCGCGCGCTCGTAGGCGATGCCGATCCGCGCCGCGCCGCCGCCGGCGACTTCCAGCAGGTTGCGCAGGATCTCCTCGATGCCCAGCAGCACGTCGACCGGCTCGAAGCCCGTGATCACGCCCGGGACGTCGAACTCGCGTGCCAGGAACTCATAGGGCGCCGTGCCGATGATGGTCGAGACGTGGCCGGGCAGGATCAGCGCGTCGATGCCGACCTCCGGGTCGCCTGCCAGCGCGCGCAGCGCCTCGGGCACGGTCTTGTTCGCGGGCAGGACGCAGAAGTTCTCCAGCTCCTGCTCCGCGGCGCGCTTGATGGAGGCGGCGATGATCGGGGTGGTCGTCTCGAAGCCGACGCTCACGAACACGACGAGCTTCTCCGGGTTCTCGGCCGCCAGCGCCAGCGCGTCCAACGGCGAGTAGACGACCCGCACGTCGGCGCCCTCGCTTTTCGCGCGCGCAAGCGAGGTGTAAGATCCGGGGACCTTGATCATGTCGCCGAAGGTGGTCAGTATCACGCCAGGCTGGCCAGCCAGCGCGATGGCGTAGTCGATGTCAGGATTGGCGGTCACGCAGACGGGGCAGCCCGGACCGGAGCTCAGGATGATGGTGTCGGGCATCACGGAGCGCAGGCCCGCTTTGGCGATCGCCATCGTGTGGGTGCCGCAGACTTCCATCAGCTTGACGGGGCGTCCGCCGAAGCGCTCGGTCGCGGCAAGATCTGCGGCCAGCTCCCGGATGCGCCCGATCAGCTTGTGGGCGAGCGCGGGGTCGCGAAAGGCGCTGGTGTCGAAGGTGGAGGCCGGGGTCGGGGTCGGGGCCGGGGCCGGGGTCGGGGCCTCAGTCATGGACGGCCTCCGGGACCGGCTCGCGGAAGGCCTCGGGGACGAACTCGGTCTCGACGGCAGTGAAGGTCATCTGGTTGATCAGGTCGATGGTCTCACGCGCGTCAGCCTCGTCGACGACCTCGATCCCGAAGCCCGCGTGGACCAGTATCCAGTCGTCGACCTGGGCGGCAGGCACCAGATCAAGGGACACGGTGCGCGTCACGCCCAGGATGTTGACCGTGGCCTTACGGTCGTCGGTCTTCTCGATGATGCGGGCAGGGATAGCAAGGCACATGCAGGGACTCCTATTCGTCTAAGTCGATATCGCCCCATTGGGGCTGATGAGTGCGCGCCCAGGCAACGACCGCCTGCCCGAAGGACACACAGCCGTCGTTGACGGGTAGTTTCTCATTGGTGATGACACGCAGGCCGCGCGCCTCAAGCACCTGGAAGGCGCCAGTCAGCAGCAGTCGGTTCATGAAGCAGCCGCCGGAGAGCGCGACCACGTCCAGCTCGGTCTCGCGCGCCGCCTTGGTGCTGACGTCACCGATCAGGTTGACGACCGCCTCGTGGAAGCGTCGCGACAGCTCGCCGATGGTCAGCAGCGTGTCCGGATCCTGCTCGATGACGACCAGGTCGTCAAGCAGAGCCTCCAGCACGTGCGCCGGGCTGAAGCTGCCGTCCTCCTCAAGTGAGAAGCGGTAGTGCCGTGGCGTGGGGCGATCATGGAGGTCGGCGGGCGCCGCGGCCTCCAGCAGCATCGCGGGCGAGCCCTCGAAGTCGGCGTCATCGGCGATGCCGAGCAGCGCCGCGACGGCGTCGAACAGACGCCCCATCGAGGTGGTGACCGGCGAGTTCAGGTTGTTGTGGATCATGGTCAGGGTCGTGGCCTCTTCGTGCGGCTCCAGCCGCGCGCGCAGGGCAGCCGCTCCCGGATGCTCCAGCAGGCTGTACTGGTCGAGCAGCCCCAGGGCCACGCGTATCGGGCGCTTGATCGCGCCGGCGCCGCCCGGCAGCTGGAAAGGCGCCAGGTGGGCGAAGCGCAGGGCGTCGGTGTAGGTGCTGATGAGCACCTCGCCGCCCCAGATCGTATGGTCCCTGCCGTAGCCGGTCCCGTCGAAGGCGATGCCGATGACGCCCCCCTCGATGCCGTGCTCCGCGCAGGCGGCGGCGATGTGAGCATGGTGGTGCTGCACGCCGCAGGTGGCAAGCGGATACTTGTCGCCGGCCTCGTCGACCTTGACCCGGGCCCACTTGGTCGAAAGATACTCAGGGTGCAGGTCGTGGGCGATCGTGTTCGGCGTGATCTTGAAGAGCTGCTCGTAGAGCTGCTCGGCCTCCTCGAAGGCCTCCAGGGTCGCGAGGTTCTCCAGGTCGCCGATGTGCTGCGACACGAAGGCGGTATCGCCGTCCAGCAGTGTGAAGGTGTTCTTCTGCTCAGGGCCCACGGCCAGGATGGAGTCGGGCGAGGAGAAGGGAAGCGCGAGCGGCTCGGGCGCGTAGCCGCGCGCGCGCCGGATCATGTACGCGCGCTCGCCCACCACGCGCACGACGCTGTCGTCGTAGCGCGCCGCGATCGCGCGGTCGTGCAGCAGGAACAGGTCGGCGACGCCGGCCAGTGTCTCCAGCGCGGCGGCGTTGTCGGTGAGGATCGGCTCCTCGCTGATGTTGCCGCTCGTCATGACCATCGGGCCGTAGAACTCGTCGGCCAGCAGGTGGTGCAGGGGGGTGGCCGGCAGCATGACGCCGACCTCGGCGAGCCCCGGCGCGATCGAGTGCGCGAGGTCAGCGGCGTCTTCGTCGCTGCGACGGCGCAGCAGCACGATGGGGTGCGCAGGCGACTGCAGCAGCTCGCGCTCGCGGGGGCTGATCTCGCAGTAGCGCTCGGCCAGCTCGATGTTGGGAAACATCAGGGCGAGCGGTTTGCCCCGGCGGTGTTTGCGCTCCCGCAGACGACGCACGACGGTCTCGTTGCGGGCGTTGCAGGCCAGCTGGAAGCCGCCGAGCCCCTTGATGGCAAGGATCTGTTCGTTGTGCAGGGCCTCGCAGGCTTCAAGGATGATCGCGTGGCTGCGCGCGAGCTCAGCGCTGCGATCGCGCTGTGGGCGAGGGCTGGTCTCGACCTCGGGACTCCAGGTCCACTCGGCCGCGTAGTCTGAGGTCTTGTCGGCGCCGACGTTCAGGTAGAGGCGCGGGCCGCAGACGAAGCAGGCGTCGGGCTGCGCATGGAAGCGCCGGTCTGCCGGGTCGGCGTACTCCGTCGCGCAGTCCTTGCACATCGTGAAGTCGCGCATCGTGGTGAGCGGCCGGTCATAGGGCGTGCCCTGGATGATCGTGAAGCGCGGACCGCAGTCCGTGCAGTTGATGAAGGGGTAGCGGTAGCGCCGGTCGCTCTCGTCGAAGAGCTCCTCCAGGCAGGCCGGGCAGGTGGCGAGGTCCGGCGAGATGAAGGTCCGCAGGCTCTCGTCGGCCTCGGACTCGTGGATCTCGAAGTCCTCGTAGCCGATGACCTCGGCGGATTCGACCTCGACTCGCTCGATGCGGCTGGCAGCCGGCGGATCGGTCTCAAGGGCCGCGACGAAGCGCGTGACGACGCTGTCAGGGCCTTCGATGTAGATATGCACGCCATCACTTGCGTTGAGCACCCAGCCGCAGAGTTTGAACTTCGTGGCGAGCCGGTACACGTAAGGCCGAAACCCCACGCCCTGCACGATGCCCGTGATATGTAAGGAGAGCGCTTTCATAGCGTTTGTTATCGTAACACGATTCGCGGCCTTGCTCCGGTGCTGATCGGAGAGCGTGAGAAGATCGCAATCTCTCCCTTTCTTGCGGGGATGTCGGGAAAACCGGGTAGTTCTGCTTCAGATTGACCGAAAAGCGAAGTTTGCGAGCAGGATCTACGGGAAAACTGCCATCAGGAGGCCGTTTCCGGCTGATTATGGTCAATCGGTTTCGCTTTTCAGTCAATCTGAAACACTTTCCCGAGTGCGACTGGATTCTCAGCCCGGCTGAATACCTTGCGCTGATGTAACAGAGGGCTGCGTGGCCCTCGAAAGTGTGCTACTATTTTATACATTCGTGTTACTCGAACACGAGCAAACACAAAAGGGTCGGTTCCTTTTGTGTTGTTACTCGAAAGGAACGCTCGTGCACCTGCCTGATGGGATGATCTCGACGCCGGTCGCGCTCGTTGCGAGCGGCGGCGCCCTGGGTCTCATCGCCTATGCGAGCTCCTGGATCAAGCGGCATCTTTCTGAGCAGAAGATCGTGCTCATGGCCGTCCTCGGCGCGCTGATCTTCGCGCTGCAGATGTTGAACTTCCCGGTGGCGGGCGGCACCTCGGGGCACTTCCTGGGAGCGGCGCTCGCTGCGATCGTCGTCGGATTCTGGCCCGCGGTCATCGTGATGGCTGCGGTGGTGGGCATCCAGTGCCTGATCTTCGCCGATGGCGGCGTGCTGGCCTACGGCGCGAACCTGCTGAACATGGGCGTGGTCGCCGCGCTGGTCGCCTGGGGCATCTACCAGCTGGTCTGCTGGCTGGCTGCGCCAAAGGGGACGGGGCGTTTTTCCCATCACCAAGATGGGAAAAACGCCCCGTCCCCTTCGCGGGCGACGCCCCGCGGCGCGCGCATCGCGGGCGCAGCGCTGGGCGCCTGGGCGGGCACCGTCGCGGCAGCTGCCACGACCTCGCTCGGGATCATCGCCTCAGGCAACGCGAAGGCGACGCTCATCCTGCCCGCCATGCTCGGCGTGCACGCGATCATCGGCGTCGGCGAGGCGGTCATCACGGGTGGCATCGTGGGCTACCTGGCGCTCGTGCGCCCGGACTTGCTGGGGCGGGGGGTCGCAGCCTCCAGCGCGCCAGCAGCACCCGCTCGCACACTCAAGCCCGTCATCATCGTGCTGGCCACGCTCGCGATACTTGCCGCCGGCTTTTCCTGGGCCGCCAGCAAGTACCCCGACGGCCTCGAGCACGTCTACTTCAGCCAGGGGATCGGCAACTCCGCGGCGGTCGAGCACGCGCCTTCGCTCCTGGGCGCGGGCACGATATTCGCTGACTACGGCCTGCGCGGATCCGAAGGCAGCGTGCTTCCCACGGTCATCGCCGCGCTGGTCGGCGTGGCGGCAGTCGCGCTTCTGCTGCTGCTGATCCTGGGCAAGAGGCTCAAAGTCAGCGCGCGGGGCAAACTGGTCGCAGGGCTGCTGTTGATCCTTTGCGTGGTGCTGCTGCCCGGCTTCAACATCGGGGAGTTCCTCATCCTGCTGGCGCTGCTGGCAGCCGTCGCCCGGATCCTCGGCGCGCCGCAACGTAAGGTCTGGCTCAGCGCGCTCGTGGTCCTGCTCTTCGCGGGGCTGATCGCGGTCTTCTCGCCGCTGACGCTCGCGACGAGGCTCGACTGGCCGGCTATCGCCGACGCCTACGCGCGCGGCTGGCCGCGCATCGCCGAGATC
>Ga0209629_10004725_pt1 | contig 10142 bp, 9 predicted proteins | sample TergutCu122P5_FD_187286 | JGI IMG/M metagenome (GOLD analysis project Ga0209629, IMG submission 187286) | Cubitermes ugandensis P5 segment gut microbial communities from Kakamega Forest, Kenya - Cu122 P5 (SPAdes) (version 2) | ecosystem: Host-associated > Arthropoda: Insects > Digestive system >... | reverse complement strand
GACAGGAGAGGATACTCTCATTTGAAGGAAGAAGCTCTAGGTCGCACTATGTGTAGGCATCGTTTTCGAGGAGGTTTTGGACCTGTCGTTAGACAGATTACTGAATGAATGAATGAATGAATGAATGAATGAATTCGAGAACGTAACTCCGTCGTAAAACGAGACCCTACTGTATTCTGTATTGTATATTGTTTTACAAACATGGCGACGATGCGAAACTGCGATAATTATTCTCGACAGATTGAACATATATGGAATTTGTTCACACGTAATAAACTCTTCATTACAATAAGATCAGACGATGACAATAATAATAATGATAATAATAATAGAAAGCAGTAACACTCAGTAATGCCACATAGTCAGAAATTTTTTGGTAGGACAGTGAATAAGAAGTGCTTGGTACTGCTTTGGGAACCGGCTGGACTGCTGTGAAGTGAGGAAAGTGCTTGATAGTGATGATGATGATATGTAGAGCTGGAAGTCTATGTAATAGGAAGCTGAACTTGAGTTCTGCACGGAACTGCTGGTTTTAATATATTAGTGCAGTATTGAAAATGTTACGGTAGTCCCTTGGGATAACGAGGAAAAAGTGCACTTGGGAAGATCTGGGTGGAAGAATTGCTGCAGGCAGCCTGTGGTGTGATGGTGCAAGTGTGGAACTATGAGTGTAATGTGAAACGTGGTGTTAAAAACAGTTCTGGCATATGGGTGTGAAATATGTTTCATGACAAACGGATGAAGTTGTCAGTTTCGAAGTTCCCACAGTTGAGTGATTGAGAACCGATCTTCTGGGTTGTGAAGCTGCGTCGTGGGGCGGTTGATAAATGTACTGTCAGTACTTCGATAAGGGAAATTTGGGCCGGTAACTGTGCGGCGGGTTTGAAATGTCAGAAGTAACCAAAAACTGAACGAATTAGGCCCTTTATAATATTCGTGATCTGCTAGCTTGTATCAGTTGAGAAGGCGGACTGGTTGACCATGTTGTTAGAGTGGATAAGAAGGATGAAGGTAAAGGTATAAAGGTAAAGTTCATCCTAGAACAGGCCACGGAGGCCCAGAGGGGGAGTAGAGGTATAGTTCTACTCTTTCTTTAACCTTGGCCCTAGATGGGGTGGGTGGTCATTGCCACGCCCCTGCTGCTTTACCCCTAGGAAAGACCCGTTACCCATTGTACAGGAGCTGGGTGGGCCCCAGGGCCGGTCTGGACGGGTGCGGAAAATCTCGCCGCCACCGGGATTCGATCCCCGGACCGTCCAGCCCGCAGTGAGTCGCTATACTGAGTAAGCTATCCCGGCTAAGAAAACTGCTTGAAGTAAGAAACTGAAGCAAAGCTGGGATAGCCACGAGTGGCTGCGAGATGTGCAGATTGATTTCCGAATGCTGTTAAGGTGTGTAGGTGCAGGAATGGACATTTGTCGTAATGGAGCCAAGGTTGTCAGAGAACCGTGGAGCTGAGGAGTTACTGCAGATAGTAACTGAGGAGTGTGCAGTTGACTTTGGCAGTGGTTAGCGCTGGGGAAATGCGGCCGGCCTGTGTGCTGTGATTGAGACAGTAAACTATTTTGCTCTCTGTTCATTTGGTACTGTTTTACAGGAACTGATTTCAAATCCTGTTTTACAAGTTCCTCTGTGAGTAATGTCACCTTAGTTAGGTACGTTTCCACAGGTGTTACACTCAATATTTGTTGCCATATGTTGGAAAATAAAATCGTTCAGAGCAGTATTTCCCAAACTTGTGCTCGCGGACCCCTTTTGTCTTCGAAACGTAACCACAGATCCTCATCCTTGCGTGATTTCGGGCTTCTACCGCGAAGTAGGTGGGAACTGTGCTGTTTTGGGTTATTACGAAGCGAGTAGTGGTAATTTATTGTCGACGATTCCGAACAACCTATCGCCTCATCCTCTGGGGTCAAGAATCCAAGGGCCTTGTTCACTGAAGATGGGACCGATAGGTTTCCCGAAACTTCGATAATAGATTACCACTACTCGCTGCGTAATAACCCAGAAGAGAGCAATTCTCACATCCTTCTTCGCGTAAATGTACAGTATAGTGTCCGGATGATAGGTATACAAAATTAAAATTTGTCTCAGAACTTATTTCAGGTAGCTTCTAATGCCCAGTAACCTACGTAACAATGCATTGCATGATTTGGGCTTCGGTATAGCGACTCGCTACGGGCTGGACGGTCCGGTAGTCGAATCCCGGTGGGGGGCGATATTTTCCGCACCCGTCCATACCGGCCCTGGGGCCCAGCCTCCTATACATTGGGTACGGGGTCTTTCCTGGGGGTATAGCGGCCGGGCGTGGCGTCGGCCACCCACCCTAATAGCGCCGAGGTTAAAGAAAGAGTAGAGCTATACCACTGCTCCACCTCTGGGCCTTCGTGGCATGTTCTGGGGCGAACTTTACCTGTACCTTTATTGTCTCTTGCTTCGAAGGTGCAGGGGGTTTCTTAATAGATATTATAACGGTCCTACGAAATAATCATTTCGCCAGTTAAAGAAATACCTCTATTATTTTTAACAACTTCAGAGTAACTGGTTGCGGATCCGTTTGGAGCCGCGGATCACACTTTGGGAACCGCTGGTTTAGCGTATTCGGCGTTGACACATTCCTGAATCGCTGCGTTTGCCTTGACTAGGTATTTTTCTTATATACTTGTTTGAAGATATTCCGTCTAGTTTTATTCGTTTCTCAGTCTGTCGCCCGTTTCTAGACCCTAATATCCCATTAGACATGCGAAACTAACTTGTGTCCACCGCCAATCCACCGCTTTGGAATCCGTTAATTCACAAAGGAATCGCCATGCAGCGCCGAGACGGTAATAGAACATTTGTGCACTGGAATGTACGTGATAGCATGGTCACCGTAAATGAGCGGTCCAATAATTTCACTACATTTTGTTTTAAGAAAGACCCGTTCGTGAAATGTGCTCCGTCTCTATTGCAAAGTCGCTGAGTACCGCGAAGGGTTGCGATTGGTTTTGTTTGTGTCGCGGTTAGCGACAGGTGTGCGCTGATTGCTTTGGGTCCTGGGACGACTGGCGCGTCTTGATTGCATATGACGGCTATTATTGCACCATTTTTCGCTATTGTGATCGTAGTCATTTTTTTGAGTAATTTATTAGGAACGATGTAAACGCAAGTGGTACTGAGGTGGTAAGTTAGGTACTGACGTGGGACAGGTGTGTGGAGTCAAGGGATGTAACGAAGAATATGGGTCAGGGTAGTTGGTATCCGGGCAGAGCTTCGAAGTCTGGTCCTTTGAAATACAAAGCAGAAGTGCCACTGTGCTTTGTTCGTTAGTCCTGTGTTTGGCTGATAGCAAAGTGCTGTAAGTTTGGTCCGTTATGGACACTGAAGGTATTTAATTTGAAACGTGAGAAACGATTTCCAGTTGGGATTTTTAGTCGCGCTCTCAAAATTGCGAAAAGCGACTTTAGCTTTGTCATGTCTTTCTGTCTTCTATTCGTCTGTCCTTCCGCATGGAACTCAGCTCCCACTGGACAGATTTTCATGGAATTTGATATTCGAGCATTTTTCGAAAATCTGCGGAGAAAATTCAAGTTGCATTAATATCTGACAAAAATAGCGGGTACTTCACATGAAGACCGATGTGTTTATGATAATACCTCGCTGAATTCTTGTTAGAAATGTTTCAGAATCAAGTCATAGAGAAAGTCAATCAAACATTTTGTGTTCAACGGCTTCCCCTCCCCCCAAAGATCGTTCTGTTTATGAGATAACGTGGAAAAATATGGTAGAGCGAGGCAGGCAATACAGATAACAATATGGCGCAGGCGCTTTGCGTGCTGGATAACTAAGGCTACAAACGCAGTATGTAATTCTTATTGCTTTTCCACTGCAACAATGGTTACGTGAACGCTGCGCAAAGTTACGTTATACGTACATTGCCTGCCCTGTTGCGCCATACGGTAGATCAAGGCTGGTGCAGTATATTACTTGTTCTGGAAGTGAGGGCTTATGGCGTCACTCATACTTCACGTTAGGGTATCTTAAGGAGTTCCACGCCACGAATGCCGCTCCCCTCAGGTTTCCTAAACGTCGGATGTAGCTAAGGCCAGGGGCGGATACAGCTACCAGATCGATAACTGTGCTACTGGCGGACGCACCGCTCAGGACGTCTGTTGCTGTGTGAACGCTAAGGTTTGTGGGTATGTTCCTGCGCGGTCACTATTATTTGTGGGAGGAGGAGGGATGGGCGATGAGTTGGAAGGGATTTGGAAGGAAACACTAGTGGCCTGATCGTTCAACAGTTTTGATATTATCCTGGAGCGACTGAATGAAATCACGAAGATCATTAGGACAGTCGATGTCTTGGCCGATATTCGCACCCGGCATGTGCTGCGTTGTGTTTTCAGATGGGGTTCACTTGCATAATCATGGCGTCAATATACCCTGTAGCAGTGTTTCTCAAACTGGGTTCCGCAAAGGGGTGTCAGGGGTTCCGAGAGACAAAAACGCGTAATGGCGGAAGAGTTTTATTTGCGGTCCTAAATTTTTATGTACGAAATAAAATTAGTGTGGCTGCATTGGACACTGATCATTCCGTCGCTGACAGGGCTGCTTCGGTCCAGAAGCTTCCTGATTCTGTTGTCAAGTCAGTCAGCAAAGTTCGCCTTAGAGTCGATGTATCAGGCGAAACGATCGGATTATCGACCAGTTTCAGGTTAGCCGTTGATTTTTACGTGTAATGTACATGAAAGATAAATGTTGGTATTTAATTTTATATTTGATGTACTGTAGACAGGTAGGGGGTGCTGAGTAAGTAAAGTAGCTTTTTTAGGATTCCGTCAGCTAAAATAAATGGAGAAGCGTGGCTCTGTGGTAGGGTCGACGATCGTTTGTCAGAATGTCGGTTCTCCAATATCCAGATAGTTGGTGGTGTTTAGTGCACAAACAGGATTGCCAGTTCTTAATGATAAATGGGTAACATGCAGGGCGCGGCAAGAGAATGTGACGATTTTCAGATCTCTAGTTTGATGAATTGGGTTGAGTATAAGAAGCACAAAAGTTAACCCATTACTAGCAGCAAAATGCCTTTTAATATTCGCCTGTTACTTCGTAAAAATTACATCTCATAATTGGTGGCCCTTCTCGCAAAACATTCCTGTAATCTTGATCGCAAATTAACCTGAACTGCACAAAGGTACACAACTTGTTCCTGGCGGTTGCATTACGTTACAGTTGAGTTCTGAATATCTTCACGCTAAAGGACAAAGTAGGGCGTTAGGGTCGAAATTAGAGCCACTGACAAACGTCAGCTGTGAAGTCGTGTTAATTTCCGATCACAGTTACAGGAAGTTACCGCACGCCAAGAAGACCACTTAGGAGATGCAATTTTTAAAAAATAAAATGCATATATGAAATGGAATTTTACTGTTGACACGCGGTAAATTTTCGTTTCTAATATTCAATCCTGTGAATAAAGACAGCCAACTGAAGATCGCCACATTCTGCCGTCTCACACTATATCTGGAGACGGTAGTTGATACCGGTACTGGTTCAGCATGTTGAGCATCCTTTCGATGTAGTATCTGTATGCTGCAAGCATATGTTCAGTTGGGCGATTGGATGTGTAGTTGATAGTGGTGTCCGTCAATCTTCTGCAAACCTACAATGACAGACACGACCATCAACTACATATCCAGTCACCCAACTGAACATAAGCTTGCAGCATACAGATACTACATCGAAAGGATGCTAAACCTCAACAACCGACAACACAAAGAATGGCAAACAATTCTCAATATAGCCAAAGCTAACAACTTCCCAACCACCCTGATACACAAATTAAGACAGAAAACTCAATACAAAATAATGCGCGCAACACCACAAACACAAAAAACAACACGAAATGGGCAACCTTCATCTTTTCTTTCCCACACACGCAAAATCACCAACCTGTTCAAACACACAAACCTCAAAATTGCTATCATATACCACAACACAATAGCACCACCCACAAAGCCAGCCACCGACCACAAGACCCCACCTCACAGCAAAGCGGGAATCTACCAACTCACCTGCAAATCTTGCAACCTGTAATTTGTGGGTCAAACCAGCCGCAGCCTAAAGATCCGTTTTCAAGAGCAACAACCCCCAATCTGCATACGTCCAGCACATATTACACAACCAACATGAATATGGCACAGTGAATGACCTAATGACCCTACCTAAGCCCCTCAGGAACGCAGACTTGCTAATCCTTGACGAACAACTATACATTCAATCCCACCACCAAGCAGGCAAACTCATCTCAGAACAATACCCAGGCTAGCCGAACCCACTACTCCAACTGGTCATTCACCCCCTCACACAGCACACCTCAGAGCTAGTCGGGCAACATCCCTCAACCCGGACGCATAGCCTACAGCCCCACACCAGACCACACGACCAGCTTTAAACAAAGGTATGTACATCTTATCTTGGTTAGTGATCTTGCACGCCCCATTACATACACACCCCAAAGTATAAGCCAACCATCATCGCGCAGACACAAACTTAACCAGACAATTTCTTAGTCCCCACAGTCAGCCACACACAAAACATCACACCACCCCCACGACATATCGGATACATCATACACACCTCATTAGAGCTTCCTGCACACGATAACAACTCTCACAACGCCACACCCCACTAATACAAGTGTTCCATTTTTACAGTGTTATGTGCCACATGCTGTAATCACCTGTATAGTCTCGAGCTCCTGATGATGGGCAAAATAGTGCCCGAAACTTATTGAGCAGATTATAAGTTTAGTAAACCATTGTGTAGCATCTAGTTGGATTTTCTCTCTACATATCATCAACGATGTACGGTCAAACACTCATCAAATTTGCTGTATTGAATTCAACTACTCAGACAGTGAATCTCCACTCTTTATAGACAATAAGAGGACATGATAAGCAGCGTCTCTACGACCATTGTATTTGCAATATAAGCGCCAGTAGTAGTACACTGTACAAGGAACTAACTAAATAACTGTCATACTGTTCCCACGAGTTGTGTATTTGGCAAACATTCATATTCGGATACGCTGTGGCTAACGGAGCCAAACGCCTGTTCTTTAAACGAGGCGTCAGAACCAACAGTTTTTACTTTCCCAATGACATTGTTGATCTCTTTGAGTTGGGTCATATTTACTGACAGTGGGCGGGAAATGGACAAGTGTCCAGTATGTATGGAAGTGCAACGTTCTCACAAGGTGGCAAGTATGCACAGGTGGTAGATGTTCGTCAGATGTACCAGTCGTGCGAACGCGGCCGCACGGAGAGAAATATGGACCTATGAATATGTCATTTGTGTAAGGCAGGTAGAAGCAGTAGGTCTATATGGCGTTTAAGGCAGTTAAATATATCGGATTTGAAACTACAACTCAGATTGCACTTTGTCTACGTAAATATAATTTGTAAGCTAAGTGAAATCAGCATAGTTTGTTTAAGGTGGGATTTAGTAGGGTCCTGTACTTGGAAGAGTGAAAGACAAATCACGATAAAAAATCGATTTCGATAGAACGTATTGCCCTTAATTGATATCCCTTCGCGTATAGTGTGCAGGCCGTCCAGACGGTAGCTAGTCGCTGTACCGACTGCGCTATCACGGCCCACGGAGGCGTTTGAAGTACTTGTAATGAAGAGGACCCGTCATTACGGTGTAACCATGTCCGCATACCGCAGATTTGGGTGACGAAACGCGCCGTTAACACGTGGTTGCATTGCATCCATGTCAGGAAGCCACGCGTGTTTTTCATCCCAGATGTGTATGTGGGGGTCTGGTGGCTTCGCTAACAAGGGAAGTGACCAGTTATTCCGCATGGATTTATGAGTGAGTGCTGGTTGTTGGTATACCGCTCACAAGCCCGGAAATATCACCATGCGCCTCAGAGGTGCATATGTGGGCAGCCGTTGTGGGACAGAGTGATACAGTACATGCGGCAGCAGACGGGGCGTTGGTGGTGCTATCAGGCGGTGTCCGGACGCATTTTATTTCTCCATGACTACAGCACTTACATTCTGATCAGTGTTGTCAACTTCATTGTCTCCCCGGGGCTTCAGAGCGAGCCCAGCGATCGTGCCACCTTGCGAAGCATTTGGTGAAGCCGGATGTTTGGCACTTGGTAAGCGCTTCCCTCGATTTTGCTTTAATTATGGCGATGTTAAGCCTTCTTTCATTTAACGCTGTCTTCAGTGTTGGGGAAAAGAAGGAAGTTACATGGCGACAAATCTGGTAGATATAGAGGGTTTGGAACGATAGGCCCTTTGTTTTTAGCCAGAAGTTCACTCATAGACAAAGTATAGTTACGGCCTACGTGGTTTCGTATTTTAGGGACAGTTGTTTACAGGTTGCAGTGTGTAGGCTTCTAAGAGTAGAATTTTGCATTGGGGGTGAATTTTTATATTGTGTTTTTCTAGGGTATGCCCCTCTGTAGTACGGTACTGTTTAGCCCTGAAGGAGGAAGCACGTTGTGTGGCAGAGCTGGTAGGCTGCCACTCCATAGCACTGACATACAAGTTAGGAAATGGTTGTGGCCAGTTGCGAGTTATCCGAAGTCACGCTCGAGGACCGAAGAAGTGAGAGTTCCCGATGACATGGTTCGAACTTAGCAGAATTACCACATACTCGTACTTGCTGCAAGAGATACTGGACGCTGAGAAACGGTCGCATGTAACTGTCACTAGCGACGTCTGATAGATGATCGTGGCTACTTACTTAGCGGACTTGTGCGAACAGCTGTTGCCCTTCGTAATTTGTAGTGTGGCTGTCCGGGAGACGTTTTGGAAGTAGGCGTGGGCGTGGCAGTGGTTGGGCAAGAAATGTCCCTGGGGAGATAGACGTTTAACGAAATGTGGCGTATTAATCCAGTCGGTTCTCAGTGTGCGTGATTGGCACAGACCAGCGACACATAACCACCTCCATTCAGTAATGTGTTTAATTCCAATTACATAAATTTCCGTAGTGTTTAGGATGGGGGAAGTGAACTGGTTTAATCTGGCTTGGGATAGGGACCGGTGTTGGACTTTTTGGAACGCGTAATTGAACCTTCGGGTGTTATAAAAGAGCCTAAAGGGCGTTTCATGACTAGTTGAACAACTGGTAGATTTTCGGGAAGGACTCCGTTCCGTGGAGTGAGTTTGTCCTGGAATGTGAATTATTAAAATTCATTACTGCGGGCGCTAAATAATTAACGCGTTTATTGCTTATGGTCCTCATTTCGCCTTCTGTGTATGATGGAGTGTAATCTGTCCAACTGTACGGCGGTATACATTATCAATCAGCTGAGGTACGTCAAACTGTTGGAATTCTTCCCTCGTCCTCGAAATACCTCGAGTAAAAGTTTGTACTCCCCATCAGTGAAGGTCGCGCTGATTAGGTGGCATTTCTGTTTCGTTTAAGGAGATGCTGGCTGCATGTTTCGGCTCGGAGAGTAACTTGCCTGATTGCTGTAGTCACCGCCAGGCAATGTCGAATACTGTTTCAAATTAGGCCACGACCGCTTCCTTCCACAGAATTTGCAGTTATTAACTGGCCATTCTTTCTAGAAATGCTATGTTCGGGGTGTGGGGTACAGGATGCAACCCCAAGCTAAGACACGTGTAAGTAATGAATCAAGCATATAAGAAGCTCTACTCCTGCTGTAATGGACACTTCCAACGCTTGCTGCGTCAATCAGTACGCGTTCACTGACTTGCCTTAGTTTCGTTGGCCACCGGTTGCGCGGTTAATTCTGTAATCGACTTTTTTTTAACAAGAAGGGGTTTATGTGCTGGACATTTTGTTTTGTACGGACCAAGCATGGTTACAGTTCAGTGGATACATTAATAGTCAAAACAGTACAGTATGGAGCGCTGAAAACCCACATGCGCTATATGAAAGTCCTCTATATTCGTCAGAATTGGTGTTTCATGCTCAAGTGTCTCGAAAATGAATTGTGGGACCATTGTTCTTTGAACATATGTTTGCTGTGGAAGATTATCCATGTCTTTTGACCAGTTCACTCGTCTGCTGGAAGGTAATTAACGGGGTTTTTGGTTTAGCCAGACGGGCCAATACTGCGAACACACCAGCAGCTTTCTTGCAGAAATTCTTCGGTGTCCTCATTATCTGTCGACTTG
>Ga0209629_10004724_pt1 | contig 10143 bp, 8 predicted proteins | sample TergutCu122P5_FD_187286 | JGI IMG/M metagenome (GOLD analysis project Ga0209629, IMG submission 187286) | Cubitermes ugandensis P5 segment gut microbial communities from Kakamega Forest, Kenya - Cu122 P5 (SPAdes) (version 2) | ecosystem: Host-associated > Arthropoda: Insects > Digestive system >... | reverse complement strand
TGAAGCAGCAGGTGCTGGTGATGGTGTCTTCTATAAACAAGAAAGGTTCAGTGACCATTCCATGGGTGGTATGGCAGACCAGACAATTGCTTGGGCATTGAGTGTTTCATATTCCATAAAAAAAAAAAGTGAAGATTTTCAGAAACCTTACACGCTAGTTTTGCCTGTTCATGTCCCCGTGTACATGAAGTGTTGCTCATCAGAGAAGACAAAGTGTTTTTAAAGTAATTGTCACACTTTTCCATGTTTTGTAATGTGAGGTAATATAATGTTGTCTGCCTACGTAATCTTTCTGTATCATTTGTTGGCACATACTTGGTTTTGTAAACTCAAACTACCAATCTTTGTGCAGCATATTACATTAAGGAATGCTGATCTCTCAACTTGCTCATTGTGTTGACTTTCTCAAGCTGTATGAATGGGTGTGTGCTTTATGGCTTTCACTGTATCCAGTGACATCCATAGCTGTCTGGAGGTCCTGCTTTCTTTGTGCTGCCATTTGGGATGGACCCTTCAACCCAAGTGTTTGCAGGAAAGATATTTTACACAACAATCATTTTGAACTTCAATTGAATACCTGTGAATGATTTTGTTTCAATTATGCATCACACTGTGCAGTCTTCTGTTCGTCAGATTCCATTGTCAGAGAATCCTGTCAACTGTGTTACATCATCTTTCTCATGATATTGCTCTATTTATTGTGTTCATACATTTATGTATGCTCAGCACAGTGTGTAGCATAAATAAAGTGTTGAGTTTCTCTTTCATATGATCAGATGGACACTCTTGTGGCCTTAATAAGTTTGACAGTAAACATCTTTCAAATGTGATGATTGTTTTCTATCCATGCTACTTAGGCATAAACAACAAGTGATGGGTGTAGTCCTGTGGCAAGTCAGGGGGACAGTTGTAATGTGTTGGCAGCAGTGAATTTTGTGATCGTAATCGTAATGGTGTAGGAGATGATTAAATTTTTTGGATGTAGGATAATAACCATCATCATCATCATATTGAGTGTCGGTCCGCTTCTTCCTTTTGAGGATTTTACGAGTAGTGTTTGTTGTCCCCTGGATGGGTTACCGGCTCGTCGCAGGGTGAGTCTAGTGATGGGGCTGCCACCTTGATGCCTCTAGACCTGCATGCTTTTCTGTAGGGGTGTGCTCCCTTAGCTAAATGGGCCCAGTTTTAAGGCGCTGGACTTTCGCCTGCACCCTCTCCCGTCTGCTGTAGGTTCAACTGCATTGCCCGGGGGTCACGCGGCCTTAGCCTTCGCGGACGTGGGAGTAGGATTTGCCGACAGAGCCGCTGTTGTCGTTGCGGTTGGTTTTCTCAGGATGTATGGGTTTTACATATCAGCATCTGTATAACCCCTGATTCCATGTTGACCTTTGACCCCCGGATAATAACCCTTTGATTAATAAAGAATTTTATTATTTTGGACTGTTTATGGTACTCGAAAAATAACTACTGTATGTTGTTTTTTAATTTACTGTCAACAGCTTTACTTAGATTGGGGGCTATATTAATGTATGATACACATAATTTGTTTTGTTATATCACCTTAACCTTTCATGAAATATGGAAGCTGCAATTGTGATCAAGCCCTGAGGAAGAACCATCATGCTGATTTAACAGTTGTGAAGCATTGATGTATTGTGGTGGGAAGAATGTGTGGGACTTGAAGTAGTGCAGTTCATGCACATTTTATTCCTACAATGCTAAACAGGTCTTACAGGAACCCACACAATTGCCACAGTAAGTAAAGGATAGTTCTGCATTGAGTACACGTTGTTCATTGTGTTATTCTGTTTATCTTCAGAACAGGTCTGTGTACCTAGCATTTGCCTTCAGATTCTGCGAACTTTACTGTTGATACAACCATACCTTTTCATTTAAATTTTTGTGGTGAAGCAAAATAAGGAGTTTAAAAATTTTGTGATGCAGACAGAATGGAGGGGTTTCCATATTTTGTGGTTAAGGGGACGCCAGAGGAAATTAGTCCACCTAGTGACTGTGTCGTTTTGTTTTTGTAAATTGCTCATTTAATGAAGAAATTTCCTCCATATTGTGGCACTGTAAGGTTCCTTACTGCATTCACAGTAGCTTGACTGTGGACACTGCCCTTTATCAGATGAACATATGTCACTCTTCTACACCTTGACTGCCACACTTTGTTTCCTTAACATCCATTTTAATTATCCTCCTGTGTCTAGGTAACTGAAGTGGTCTCTTACCTTCATGCTTATGAATAGGATATCCCAAGAAGGAGGAGTCTATGTCACATGCACTAAGGACAGAACATGTTCAGAATTGAGTAAACATAAGAGTGTGGTTTATTTATAATCTTTTAAATGCATGTTTTCCGAATGTATTCCTTGCAAATTGTCATACCCCATCGTCTTTGATGTGCATGTATTACTTGTACAAAGCTGTTATTAGAGCCACTGTAGCACAGTTAGTATACTGACTTGGCTAAAGGATGGAGGACCAGGGTTTGATTTACTGTAGGGTCAGTTTCTCTTCACCAGGGCTGAGCTTGTGAGACAACACAAATAAATTCTTGCTTAATTGTGATGGAGGAATCTCTTCCTGGTCATCATCTGCTAAAGTGAGAAGTGAAAAAGTGGGTATATTAGTAGGATACATTTGTGTGGTAAACATATGACCAGAAGTAAGTGGTTCAGAACTAGTTCCAGTGTTCAAGGGTGTTGTGCATATACCCTGTATATCTAAGAAAGTGTTGTTCAGCAAAGTAATAATAATTGGGTTTTCAAATTGTGACATTGTGAGCATGATTTTTAAAGGTAATGAGCCTAGAATAGTTTATTTTTTACACCAGGTGTAACACACCATATCTTAATGAAAACCCTGTATGTATTTCAGTATTTTATGTAGGCCTAAACATTTTGTTCCTTGAAATATTGACCATATATAAAAACATTACTAATTAGGCAATTCTGAGTCAAAAAAATATTCTGTGTGCGGGTCTGATTCACTATCTATACAGAGCCATGGGAAATTTAATTTAAATGCTCATGGGTTTTACTTTACAGTGGGAAATTAAAAAGGTGTGAGGAGAATGTATGAACATCTTGTGTTAAGTATAAAATGTAACACATAAGGCTAATATGTAATGCAAGTTATTTTATTCTGGGACAGTCTACACCAGTGCTTTTCTGAACTGTTTACCTAAAATGTGATGTGTGCCCTTGCATTTTGAGTGCTGTTGTACTGAGACTATTAATTTAGTATGGTTATTTGGATTGGCCAGCATAAAAAATGTCTCTTGATGTCACCTGATCTCAGTCCGATTACTTCCATTAGGTCACATGAAGATATTGGTGTACCAGAGAAATTCAGACAGATGAATATTTTGATAACATTTATTTTACACACCGTGTTGTGGTAGTATATAAACTGTATTAAAAGAAACCGCCCTTCACAACTCTGTGATAGTATAGTGCGAGTTCCTGATAGCATGTGGGACAGTTTGAAACTATTTTTGATGCAGTGCCACCATTATGGTGATGTGCAGCTTTGTGCATTGAGACTGGAAGAGGTTATTTTGACAGCTCCTCGGGTAACTGGTGTTTGGTTTTGTTTGTGTCTGTTATTTTTCATATCCTATTAGGTATTTCTTATACATATTGTATTTAGGATATGATCAGCCATGTTAATGAGTTCTCTTCCTTTCACTTTTATTTCTGATGCAGAGTGACATCCATGTCCATAATTCTAACTGCCTATAGCTCTGTAACACTTCATGTAACATTTTTGACTGAGAATACCCAGTTTGTGGTGTTTGAATATTCTGACCATATTTATTGGGACATTATATTTATTTATTTTCAGTAGCAGTAAATTTTTAAAACTGTCTGTAAATTAGAATTTCGTGAAATGCTGACTGTTATTCAGTTTATCTTCCAGTGTTATAAGAACAAAATACGTGAAAATAATTTTACCGTTTGCATGAGGTGTGGCTATTAGATAACGAGACTGCCTGCTTCTTATCTCCTGCCCTTGACCGTTCATCACCAACGTCGATATTACTTCGTTACGGCCGATCTTTCCCCCATTCGCGATTTAAACCATGCCCGGTTGCGTTGACGCGGTGTGGAGTAATAAATATTGTTGTAGACGGCCTTTGAACTTGGCCGCGATCGTGCTTGATAAAAAAAATTGGCCAATAGTAAGCATGAGATTCCTTGTGAAATTAAGGGAAACTGTCACCGAAACGTCCAGTTTGTGTGGTTTGTGGAAGAGCAGTCAGAGTTACTTCAAGTAATCTCACGAAATGACTTTAGAGAATGCTATGGGGCATGAAAGGTCCATGCGGAAGTGCGTACATCTTCCGATGGAAATTCCTTCGGAAATTCCTTCGAAGGCGATTGCATTGACAAAGTAATGTTTCGAAACAAGTTTCGTTACTTAATATCCATAACATAGAGGCTTCGGTGGTCTAGGGGTAGCGTGCTGGCCTTTAGAACCCAAGTTCGCGGGTTCAAACCCGGCCGAAGCCGTCGGATTTTTAAGGGCGAAAAAATCCTCAGCACTCCTTCCTTCGGAGGGGAAGTAAAGCCGTCGGTCCCATGTCGTAGATTTGCGGCATTGGTGTGGAAGTCGACATTTAGGCAAAAATTACCGGACAACATTCTCGCCCACAGTTCCCACTTCCGCCGCTGGGATCTCTCACGTCGTGGTGGACGTGGAGGCACCTGGTGGTGAAAAGTGGGAACGTCTAAAAAGCGGGGGAAAGCAATGGCAAGCTACCCCTAAGAACTTGCCCAGGATGCAGCGTACCAGAGCCATACCAGTCGCCTGACTGAGTTCTGGTCTCTGCCCAGACCGGCCCAAGGGCTGAATACCAATAATAATAATAATAGTTCCTCTGACATTGTTTTCCTACCTGATGATGGCCAGTTAGGAAACGGCCGAAACATGTAGTTGGTACGTCATTGTACATACAAATATAGTTGTGTTTTTTGATTGCTATTCCTTGATCATTGATCTACTGTAGTTACGAATAAAACTTCAGCATCTATAATTTTGCTATTGATACTAGTATCTTATTTGCTAACTCTGATGTAATAGATCTTAACAAAAACATTTGCATAGTTTTTACAACTTTAAATAAATGGCTGATGGAAACCAGTTATCTTTAAACTTTAATAAAACAAATTATGTACACTTTAGAATTAAGATAAATATGTCAGTTAACTTAAAAATAGGCTTTAACAATAATTTTATCACCAGCAGTTCCTACACAAAATTCCTGGGGGTGACAATGAATAATACTTTGTCTTGGAATAATCATATTGATTTACTTATGAAAAAGTTAAGTAAGGCCTGTTATATAATCAGAAATGCCAAAACATACCAGTCTGCCTCATCATTAAAAGTGATTTATTATGCTTTTTTCACTCTGTTATGAGCTATGGAATTATATTTTGGAGAAACCCGTCACATAGCTCCATAATTTTTATAATACAAAAAAGGGGGAGGGGGGCAATTAGAATTATGGAAGGATGTGGGAATAGAGTTTTGTGCCGAAATTTATTTAAGAAATTACAAATTTTGCTTTTGACATCACAATATATGTTATCTTTATTAATGTTTGTAGTTCAAAACAAAATTTTTTTAAACTTACAATGAAAATCACAATTTAGACACTAGACAAAGAAAGAATTTATACCTTCCTCAAGCAAACTTAACCATTTATTAAAAAGGGGCTTATTATTTGGGGATAAAAAATTTTAATAATTTACCCTTGGAGATTAAGAATGTTGCTGGTAACCAAACAAAAAAAAATTAAAATTGCTCTGAAAAAATTTTTATACGCTTATCCATTTTACACAATGGAAGAGTACCTTAGCCAATGGTGAATTAAGTACTGAATCACAAGATCTTTGTTATAGTGGTATATTGATTTAAGATTCTATGTGCATTGTGTAAGTACTCTTGAACTGTTTTTAAAGTTCTGTCTAGGTACATTATGTACGTATTCATTGATTGTATATTCTGAACTGATCACAGTTCCTTGTATGAACTTGATTTGTCTTACTTATGTATTGTAATCACAAATCATTATTATATGTATCTTATTGTCGAGACTCATTTTGTACTATGCCTGTTATTATCTAATGACAAGTTCTATATCCACTGTGGTGGATCTCTGGAATACTAAATAAATGAATAAAAAATAAATTATTATTATTATTATTATTATTATTATTATTATTATTATTATTATTATTATTATTAAGGGGAGACAGCTGGGCCGTACCCAAGATGACGTGTTACCGAAGGGAGATACGAGTACTGCTGTCCTGAGGCGTGTTCATGGCTATTCTCCAGGGGTGGTTGATGCGTAAACATAGCCTCTCTCCACCCAAAACCACCTGTGCGTGGTGAAGAGACACACCTTATGAGAGGTGACCCTGTTGCGCAGAAAGGAGTAAACCTTGAAAAACAATCGACAATCCTACGGTTTCAGTGCCGTGCCTATGGGATGAATGGCAGTGGGTGTCTGTCGATAACGGCACACTCTGGGATACAAGGCGACCTCCCAGGTATATTTAGCCTTACCAAGCATGGGGGGCTGTGCTTGGCGGACATCGTGTTTCCTCTGATCTCGTGGGATCAAAACTGAGAATATTGTGGAAAAATCAGAACCTATGGAGAGCTCCTTAGTAGGGGACTCCAGGGAGGATTCTAGGGAGGGCTCTAGTCAGGAGGAACTCCGGTGCTTGGAGGCTTCGAAAGGGGCAGCCGGCAGAATCCACTACTAAATATAAAGAGAATATAGTGAAACACAACTCAGTTAATGATTTTATTAAGGTGTATTCTTACATTATTTCTTTCAACGACAACTTTCGGCTCTAGTTATGATCCATCTTTAGTTTCATTACTTTTTCTTAGCAAGGCAAAGTATACAATTAGCAATGCTATTGTTATTGTTATCTACCAGATCTCGTCTTAACATACATAAAAAATTTGAAGTAAAATTGATCCCACTGTATAACAGTATTAAAATTAATTTGGTGGAAGTTAAATGTTATTATACATAGAATATTAAAATTATAGGATATTATATCATGAAATGTGGTGTGGGTACCGGAAATTAGGAGACTGTTTCTATTTAACTATGTTTGTGGATTCTTCATTGATGAAGTGGTTTGATTTTCCCGTGAAGACGTAACGTTAGGTCTATGGATGTTATCGCTCAGAAGTTTGTTGACCTTTGGTGACAGTATGTATTGGCCGTTGATGCCTAAGGTACATTTTAAGAATATGGTGGCCAAACGTCATCTCTAATAAAGATTTATGGAGAGTAACAGGCCAAGGAGATATAAATTTAGAAATAAGAAAAAGAAAACTTAGATGGATTGGCCACACACTAAGAAAAGAGGATGGGGAAATACCAAAAGCTGCCCTACTATGGAACGCTCAAGGAAGTAGGAAGACCTAAGAATGGCTGGAGAAGATCGGTCATCAAAGAAGTGGGTAGAAGCTGGAATGAACTAAGGTTCCTGGCAGCTGATAGAAGTGGAAAGAACTCATAGACAACCTATGTTCCTAAGGGAACAACGGACTTTATTATTATTATTATTATTATTATTATGTATTGGTCGTTGGCAATTGATGTATATACTCATTATTTAATAGAAGATAACTGTATTAAGACGTTGTTTATGAATTGGTGTAGAATATTTCTCTTCGGGAATATGGTGTGAAGATTTCATCAAATAGATCGTATGTTTGTCTATGTTGCATATTTTGGAGTATTTGATGTATGTTTATGTTTGTGCCAGAGAGATTAATTTCTTGAATTGTTGTAGTATTATTCACTTTGTGAGTGGAGATCATTGAATGTGTGTGTCTATTCCTAGTATTATCCCACAAGTAACAGACACATACATTCAACGATCTCCACTCACAAAGTGAATAATACTACAACAGTTCAAGAAATTATTCTTTTCGGCACAAAAGTAAACCTACATTAGTCAACAAATACTCCAAAATATGCAACATAGACAAACATGCCATCTATTTGATAAACTCTTCACACCATATTCCTGAAGAGAAATATTCTACATCAATTCATAAACAACGTCTTAATACAGTTATCCTCTATTAAATAATGAGTATATACATCAATTGCCAACGGCCAATACATACTGTCACAAAACGTCAACAAACTTTCTTAACAATAACATCCATAGACCTAATGTTATGTCATCGCAGGAAAATCAAACCATGGCATCAATGAAGAATCCACAAACATAGTTAAATAGAAACAGTCTCCTAATTTCCGGTAACCACACCACATTTCATGATATAATACCCTATAATTTTAAAATTCTATGAATAATAACATTTAACTTCCAGTAAATTAATTTTAATGCTGTTACACTGTGGGATCAATTTTACTTCAAATTGTTTATACGAGTATATGTTATACGAGATCTCCTGGGTAACAATAACGATAGCATTGCTAATTGTATATTTTGCCTTACTAAGAAAAAGTAATGAACCTAAAGATGGCTCATAACTAGAGCCGAAACATGTCTTTTAAAGAAATAATGTAAGAATACACTTTAAAAAATCATTAACTGAGTTCTGTTTGACTATATACTGCTTGCATTTTTATAATTCTATACAACACTACAGGGATGTCTCACCTGAAAGGCAGAATCTATGTTTGCAGGGGCTAGATGAGACGCCCACTGCATTAGAGGAACACCTATCACCTAGTAGTTTAAGCTCGGAGAATCTTGAGGTGCTGCCAGAGAAGGTCGGCACCCTTGGTCTCAGGGGTTTTAGAAGAAACCGTTGTAGGGCTGGTAAGAAGCAGGCAAGGAAGGCCAAGATGGCGGAGGCCTTTGCTGGGGACTCTGGCGGTGGCCAGCCTAGGCCGCTTCGAAGCGGCCAATTACAGACTTTGCAGGATCCCGGGACATCTGGGGCCTAGATTAAAGGGAAGGAGAAGGTAAAGAAATCTGGACCCATTACAGTTGGACCTGCATTTGCGGAGAGCAATGGACCATCACAGGGTCCAAACAAGCGCCAGGGGTCATCCGGGGGCACTCCTGAGGGCGGGCATACGAAGAAGCTCAGGAAAATTAGGCAACCGAGTTATGCCAGAGCCGCTCGGGAGGGCATCCTGATGGCCACTGTGTGCGATGGTTATCGGGGGTTCAGGTCTCCAGAGAGAATTTTGTAAGCACCCAACGAGCGATTTGTGGGCTTGTGGATGAGCTCCCTGAAGAGGGGTTCACCCCCAGGTTCATCGATACGTACTGGACAAAAGGGGCTGCCGTTGTGGTATGCCAAGACGAAGGAACCAGGGATTGGCTGGCCAGCAAAGTACCAACCCCGACAGTTTTGGAGGGCCCTAGGCCCAAGATGGTGGGCCCGGATACTCTCCCTACATACAAAAAAGTGGTGGCCTGGTTCCCGGGCCCTGTGGAGGATACGGGGCTGTATTTACAGCGGCTTCGTAAGCTGAACCTGTCCCTATCCTGAGCCAGATCAATCCTGTCCAAGCCCCCCACAACCCACTTCCTGATGATCCATCTTAATATTATCCTCCCTTCTATGCCTGTGTCTTCCAAGTGTTCTCTTTCCCTCAGGTTTCCCCACCAAAACCCTGTGTACATCTCTCACCTCACCCATACGCACTACATGCCCCGCCCATCTCATTCGTCTCGATTTTATCACCTGAACGATTCTGGGTGAGGAGTACAGATCATTAAGCTCCTCATTATGTAGTCTTCTCCACTCCCCTGTTACATCGTCCCTCTTAGGCCCAAATATTCTTCTCAGCACCTTATTCTCAAACACCCTCAGCCTACATTCCTCCCTCAATGTGAGCGACCAAGTTTCACACCCATACAAAACAAGAGGCAAAATTACAGATCTGTATATCTTAACCTTTAAAGTACCAATGTTAGATATATCTAAAGCAGCCAGCACTCCTCAGTGGCCCAATGTAAGATATATCTAACGCAGTGCATGCGCGACATTTTTCAGCCCTGACGATGCTTGCTTTAGCTTGAAACACAAGCTAACCCATTGGGGGGCCCACTGGAAGGCCTGGCATTCCTCAGGAGCAATTACGTCATTTATGGCGGTCCTGCTTTC
>Ga0209629_10004722_pt1 | contig 10144 bp, 4 predicted proteins | sample TergutCu122P5_FD_187286 | JGI IMG/M metagenome (GOLD analysis project Ga0209629, IMG submission 187286) | Cubitermes ugandensis P5 segment gut microbial communities from Kakamega Forest, Kenya - Cu122 P5 (SPAdes) (version 2) | ecosystem: Host-associated > Arthropoda: Insects > Digestive system >... | reverse complement strand
TGGTATCCTCCCCAGCAAGATTTAAGAGGTCCAAAAGCTGTCAAAGTATACAATCTTGACTTTTCCAGAAAGTTCCCTAAATCATTAATTTTGACACTGATAAATGGCAAACCTGCTAGCTCTTTATACCTGACCTAAACTCTGTCTCTCTTCTAAGCTGCTATACAGACTTGTTACAATATCCTTTCCACCCTAAACTAAATTACTAATTTTAAATAAATCTGTTCTGTCTTCCAAATGTATGATTTTGACACCTAATAAGGAATTAAACCACATATAACGGTTGTAAGTGGAAAGTGGTAAAAAAGTCCTGATCTGCTGGGCCTACTAGATAGATCCAGTCTGTATCACTCTTCCAGTAATGAACTGTTTTTAATCGGGCCAGCACATTACGATCCACCCTCCTCCACATGAAGATGGAAAAACATCCCATTTTTGAATGATGGCACAAAGAAATTGATGGGCCAATAATGATCATTTCTGGCATCAGGTGAAAGTGTAAAGGACCTTTTCAAGTAACATACATTGATACAGCCTAAATTAGTGTAGTAGGACAAGGTGTTGTATGGGCAAGTTGGGTAAGATTATGTTCTCAGAGTTTTGTCATGATTAACCAGCAGGCTGTGGTAATTGAAGAAATGTTTTATATATATATGACACATAATGGAGTTTGTCTTGAAGTACCTGCAGTTTCTATTCAAATATTATCTCCAGGTCTTAGATCTGAATGTGAATTTTTCACTTAAACTTTGTATTTTGGCACCCTCCATGAACAATAATTGCTTGTAATCAAACTTGGAGATCTGGAAGGCCAGAGCTATATAAAGAATGATGTCAGATTTTGCAGAACATAGCAGTAGGAATTTGTTTCTTCAAAAATGTGGGCCATTAAATTTTGCTTGCATTCCCTGTATACCAGAACCTGACCTTAAGGTTATGCAGTGTAAAATCATGAACATCACAGGAATTTTCAGAACACCAGTATTTGTCACTCTGGCTAATAACATTTTCATTTACAGTATTGGGGTCTTGCTTCTCACTCATGAAAGAGGTGTTCTGTGGTTCTGATCTTGTATGAGCTTGCTTTTAAAAGTGTTGCAGCCCTTGAGCTCAGTTGTGAAATCCCATTTCAGTTAAAAGGTAATATTTTTTTATTATCTTTTTGTCCAGCACAGAAACTACCATTCAGATTGTCTCCACTATTCTGTAGACTTCTTTTCTACAACATGGTTGATGCAGGATATTTATGAAACGTGAGTGACTTTTTACATGATGTGAATACTGTAGAGGTATTATAAATGAACATTCTTTGCTTTAGAGAAAATATTTCAAAACATGTATTGACCAAGTGTGTATGAGATGCAACAGATAAGGGAGTGTCACTTTCCAGAGCTGAAATGATGCAGCACTCAGCACGTTTGCCTTGTTTGACTCAGTTTGTATAAATAAGCCAAAAAGTAAAGAATTAGTTTGATAGATCCCAAAGCCCAGTGTGGGCAGATTTGAAGTGTGGAGAGCAAACTTGATGTCTTTTGATCTCAAAAGTAAACATGTGCTGATGATGCTCAGGATGGTGATGTCCTGCTACAAGGTGTTTTGCATAATATCACAAGTTTAGGGATTGTGAATCAGGTAAATAATGTTGTAGGGTCTGACTGGCAACAACTGCTCAGACCCATGTTATCTGGATTTCTGTTATTAATTAAAGTTCTCTCATAATTTCATGTCCATTCCAGTGTTGTTTTACACAACTAGTAATACAAAACATCAGTATCTTCATCTGTTGAATAAAACCACTTATACATCCAGAAGACATATTTCAAACAAGTATATATCCTTGGGGCAGAATATATGCTGTATGATTACACAGCTTAAAATGTCTAATAATACAGTTAAAATTAACAACCTATATATACGAAGGTGAATCAACAAATAAAGTGAATTTTTCCATAGAGGCATTGCAGTTAATGCACTGCAAAAATAAGCAATTGCAGTAACTACATACTAGGCATTGGTGTGATGAGTCAGTGCCAGGTTTAATTAGCGTTGTGTTTGTTTACAGATCTTTTAAAAGACTGTGGCACTGCTTTTGAAGTGCAGTATTATAGAACAGTGAACTGTGATACATGTTTTGAGGTCATAAGGCATTAAAGCATCTGAAATTTATAGGAGAATGTTAGCACTTCGCAACAAGCGCAGAGGTATACTGTCAAAAGGGGTCTTTTGCTCCATTATAGTGTACATCTGCATTCTGCAGCAGCTGCTGTTGAAGCAATCAGGCAGCTGAAATTTGAAGTGCTCCCACATCCCCATATATTTTGGACCTTGCTGCTTTGGATTATCATGTTTTGACCACTAAAAAAAAGCCTTGTGTGGACAAAGATTTGCCATTGATTATGAAATTATGGCTGCAGTATGTATGTGGCTTTGCTCACAGCTGAAAACTTTCTTCCTAGATGGGATCAGAAGGCTTGTGAACCACTACACATATGCACTGGAAAAAGTGGTTATTATGTTGAGAAATAATATACTTTACATTTGTTACAGATTGTTGTAAATGAAGTAATGAATAAATTCACTTCACTTTTTGGCTTTGCTTCATGTGTGTGTGTGTGTGTGTGTGTATATATGATTGGTATAATATGGAAATCCTGTGTGCTTAAATGTTGGTTTAGTCCACTGATTGGTAACTGCTGTCCATTCAGAATAAGATGTACACCCACTGAGGATGACCATGTCACGGTTGGAAACATGTCAGAGAAGTGTTAATGGCTTTATTTAACACACACATTTACTGACATTGTGTCTGATGGATTATTTTACTAATTGAGTTCTGTCATCATCTATGTACATAGATAGCAGTCAAATCTATACTGGGAGTGAAGGGTAAACTGGTGAATGGAGTGGGTAGCCAGTACTCTTCACAGTACCTCGAAACATGGTGTATCCAGCATTACTACCGCTGACTGGCACACCTCAGCTGCCAGTAGTCGACGGAACTGACGCCCCCTCTGATTTAAATGGACTCGTCTGTTTCGCCAAAAGATGAAATCTGGTTTCTGCACGTGTACCATCACATTTAAAATGCAGTCTACCTTGAATTTTATTAAATACTAATGATCATTGACACCAATCTACCTTAAAATGCACTCATATCATATACCCCTTGGCTTGGTTTTAAAAGATTCAATCTGAAAATAATTGTACAGTGTGTATAATTTCCAAATGATTAATATGGTTCCAGTGCTGAAGCCAGATATTTCATCCACAAATTTAAAAATGATTGCAAAGTGGAAACATTATGGTTGATAACACAGGACATGGAGTTCTGTCAACAAGCATTAGAAAAGCTTGTCCCATAAAACTTATGCCTCAACTGTAGTGTGGACTATGTGGAAAAATAGTGGGAATGTAATAAAATGAAGTCTAAACTTTATTATAATTGAAAACAAAGAACCAAACATATATATGATGTAAACTCATTTTCTGACCGATCCTTGTATTTTGCATTAAGTTCCATGTATTTTTGGCACAATGTCACACATTACAGATGTTCAGAGTGCTGAGTTACTCATGTCCAAAATATGTAACATTTCAGTAGGTATAATCACTAGTCTTGTTAAAATGAGCATAAAAATGTCAAGGGAAACGAAATTACCTCTTTCAGTTTGAATTCTTTTTGAATTAAATTTTTAATAAGGAAATTAAATATGATATATTGACACATACAGCTCATTGGGAAATATATTTCATATATTACAGAATTTTTGTCAGTTTTACTGATATCTTATGGAGCACACCCTATGTGACAGACAGTACAGCTGAACACAGTGACGACCCAGTACTGCTAAAATTGACAAACAGGTTAACCCCACTAACATGGTAATATTGACAGCCTGTCCCTAAAGAAGTGTGATGCTCTTTTAATGATAACAGTTACGCATCCTTACTTCTAATTTGTTAGGTTGTGTTCATAATGGATCAGAGTTAAAGCAGTTTATGGGCATGTTCACATACATTGTGCAGCCCTTGTGATTCAATGTTGGATATTCTTATTAAGGTCTGTTGAGAAACTCTAAATTTAGTTAAAATAAGAAAAAAAAGATCTGCCAATTTAAATGAAGACCAAAGTAGGTTTTATTATTGCTGGCAACACAGAATCACCATAAACACATTGTTATAGAGGCATGTAATACAACAATGCAAAAGGAATGCACTGTTGCATATCCACAACCCTTTCAATACTGATTACACTGTTAACAGTGACATATGCATGTCAACAATATACTTACTCAATGCCAAAGGAACTTGTTGCATTTCAATTGCAGTGATTTCAATACTGACATGTGACACGGAGGTCAACAATACTAAGAGAACACATTGTTGCCGCAATTATTTTACAACAGGAACAATCTAAAGGGGAGGTAAGAGAGCTGCATTTACATGTTCATCTAGTTGTATGACCATGCCACAGTGTTATGTGTATATTATCCATCTCATTGAATTATGTGGTAAATTAAAGATTTTTTTTCTACTTTCAGAAAATATGTGTGGAACACATAGAAATTCCTTCCCCTCAAATACGCTCCTCTTCTTTGTGTCTTTATTCTTCTGAGGTGTCTAATGTTATTTTTTAATTTTTATTGAAAAAGTATCACTGGATAGGAAGTGTCCACATGATGGTGGAAATTTTAGTGACCCAGAAACATTGTTGCTGTAATCTATGAACTCAATGGAGGGAAATTAGACATAGGAGAGGGCTAGCTGTCTTTATCGCTCTGTCCCTATCATCAACTTCTGAACCAGCTTCCTTTCACAAAATAGGGTATGCATATTATCATTAGAGGTCACCTAACCAAGCCATGCCAAGCCAAAGTTCTAAGTGGGGGCAGAGACTTGCGCAAAGCACAAGTTGACATCCCCCTGTCTTGTTAGCCATTCCCGCGTTTGAACGCGTAGCTGGGCTCTATAACAGACACCTTAACTCTAACAGGAATATGCTTACGCTAACGATTTTGAAGTCAGGCTGAAGGCCTTGACTGATCTAGCCAAAGAATAGTGCCTAGGTGGTCCTAGACTAGTTTTGGGAGGGATAAACTTTGCTTGGTTGGCTGTCTGGATTCTGAGCCCAGACTGGCTCTGTCACATACTGGGGGTATGTGACTTTTTTTCAGGCGCTTAGGTGAAGCCGCCACGCCTGGAGGGGGGATTGTGGGCCGTGCCCCGACTATGCATCATATACCCTGGCATTTCCCTTACAACTGAGGAAAATCATGCAAAACCTCAGTCAGGGTAGCCGAAAAGCGCTCGGCTGATCAGCGGCGAAGGTGATTCGTTTAGTTGACTTGGCCATCGTGGGCGATGGCCTCGACTGGCCTGTTGGCCCCTGCCGCCCTTGGCTTTCACATCAGGCAACGGGGTCAACCCTCGGTCAGCGTAAGTATCTGCCGAGTTGCCATACTAGGGGTCACCTAACCTCACAGATTCTAATCTTTTATGGTGAGTAAGAACATCATTGATACATGAGCTTCTGAGGTTGGAGTGACACTAGCATCTCTTAATATAGCAGCTTGAAATGATGAGTCAGGGTAGCATGGTTAGTACCAAGGCTGCATGCTAACCGAGAAAATGGGGGTAAGATTTTCTCCTATTCAAAGCATCAAAATTGTCTCTGAGGGCCACCAAGCTCCCTGTTCAATGAGTACTGGGGGCTCTTCCCTGGGGATAAAGTGCTTGAGGCGTGACTGTGTCCACTCACTTCCATCTAGTTACCTCCAAACCCCCCTCCACCTCTGAACTGCCTTCGTGGCATTCATAGTGACTTTACATTTTGCCTGACGTGATGCAAAAACAATTCTTGGTAACAAATATTTTGTGTACTTTTTTCTTTTAGAATATGTAAAATATGAACATGACAGCTGCATGAAATCAATTTTTAGCCTAATAGTTTTATGATAATAACCTACAAATTTTGGAGCTTGGTATATGACAGTTGGTATGGAGACAGATCATAATATACCTGCAGATTCTCTATTAAATAAAGTGAAAGTAAAGTTGTCCCTGTGCACACCTTGTGTGTGGAGAGTGCAGGTACAACTCCACAAATTCTTAACATTAGAGTTATACTTAGGTGAGTGATCTGTTTCATGCCCAAGCTGCTTTACCCATGGGAAAAGATCTCCAAAACATACTGACTAGAAAGCTGGGTGGGCCCCACAGCTGGTCTGAACACTTCAGAGAAAAGAAAAATCTCTTGCTCCTGCCAGAAAATGAACCACGATTTCTTGGTTGTACAGCCTGTATGTAGCCTAGTCACTATGCTGCCTATGCTATCGCAGCTCCCTCTCTATATAAGATATTCACTAATTAACAGTTACAAATGTGGCAACACACAAGATATTAATAATGTAATATTTGTATGACTGCAAGTCTGCATTAGGACAACACGCTTTATGAGTTCTACCCACAACTCTTTTTTCATTCAATATCTTACATTTAAGTAGTCTTCATATTAGTAAGTGTTGTTCCTCAGATATATACTCAACACAAAGTCACAATATAGACATAAGTATGTTTTATGGAATGTGATCCCCTACAGTCTGCTAGAAATTTTCAAACTTTTCAGAGAAAATTACTACCTCCATCTTCATGGATTGTAAATGTACCAAAATGCATGGTGTTATGTCCCAGAAGACATGTGAGAATTGAGATTCTCACATGAACGTGAGTGAGCAGCCAAGCACTCTGCAAAGTTGTACAGAAATGCTGTTTTTGCTGTCTGATGCTTTTTATTCCATTCAATGGTGAATTTGTTTACAATGGCTGTTAATACCAGAGTACCTGTTTGTTTAAAAATAAAAACTTGCTTTTTCAGTTCAAGCCTGTCATACTTTTGATTGTGAATGTGATAATTTAAGTTTATGTAGTGTCAATGTGGGGAACTTGGTGTCTACATGCCATAATGCTATTGCACTTACACATTTGTAACAATGCCTTTATGTGTTTCCAAGGGCCAACAGAATATCTCTGTTCATAAAATTCTGAGCTTGTTTGACACCAGTTTATTTCCAAACTGGTTTACAAATTGAAACTCTTATGACTTCTTATTTTTCTTGCCTTCCTAGGAGGTGCATAAATATTATGCACATATATAATATTAAGGCCCATATGACCTTACAATTTCATATAAAGTACATGTATTTCTTATTTAATAAATTAACTAAATGCAGCTTATTATATCATACAAAGAGTAAGTTCCCAGTTCTGCTACTTTTATTCTTATTATTACTACTAATGGTATTGTTATTAACGGTGTGGCTGCCACCATTCAAGAAACCGTTCAAAATGGAGTATGCATGTTTCTGTTCACTGGCAGTATGCTCTGGAGAACTTGGGTATGTAACATGCCCCGTCTTCTCCTGCCACGACTTCTGTGAGTAGGGTAGTATAGTCTGCTGCTTCAGAGACTGGCGAGCATCATACTTTGCCTGTCACAGAGACAAAGAAAAAAGTTTGAAAATTATTCAGTCAAGAACACTAAACATGCATTCATTCGTCAATAATTTACATGAAGTATATAGAAGTAAATTGTACATGTTATTCACATGAACAAATAAGTGTGTCCAACATGAATTATACAGTAACTTCTTACACAGAGGCATTTTAAAGGTTCACCCCTTATGCTAAAATCATCTGTTTACTTTAGTGATACAGATCATCAACAGTTCCTGGGTGGCGTGTAAAGCTTTAACTTTAAAACATGCTGATGCTTCTTTCAGGTGAAAAATGTCATAAAAACTTGGTTAAAGTCCATTCATTATGCCCCATAAATAAAGCCATCAGTTGGCATACGGTCTGGTGAATTTAGAGGAATGGTGGGGGGAGTCTACTATCCTACATATAAACATTTTAAACAACTTTTCAAAATACCAACTTAGTGCACAATTCTTTTAATCTTCAACAATATATATGTTAAACTATACTCAACATGTTTCGAGCAGCACGCTACTTATCATCAGGAGGACCAATTGTATCACCACAGCCTCCGGTAACGTCACCCTCTGTAAGCAGCCGTACAGTATGTGGGTGGAAAGCGGACTGCAGTCCACTCTTCACCCGCATACTGTACGGCTGCTTACAGAGGGTGACGTTACCGGAGGCTGTGGTGATACAATTGGTCCTCCTGATGATGAGCAGCGTGCTGCTCGAAACATGTTGAGGAGTATAGTTTAACATATATATTGCTGAAGATTAAAAGAATTGTGCACTAAGTTGGTATTTTGAAAAGTCTATGCTATGATGCACAGTCAGAAAAACATCAAATTATATTAAACAACTACAACAAAACCCATAAAATATTAATTGGCTTAAACATAACTCTGTACGTAAGGTCTGTGGGTGGTCTGCATAGAAATAACTTGATTCTAGATGGCTAAACAATAAAATTCATGTAAATTGACAGCATAAACCAGAATCTAAAAAGTGTTAAGTGTACAAATAAACACTGTGCCATTTGTACGTGTTGTGTGAAGACATGCTATCTGTGCCAAAACCGAGGGAAGTTCAGGGTGGACCATTTCCTGCCTCTCAGCAGTAGGTTGATGCTCCAACAGCATTGTATTGGATACCACATCTCAGGGATGCTGAAAAGTTGGTGAAGGGAGCTATACAAATGATCGAAGTGATAATAACCAACAGACAGTCCAATAAATACCCAACAGTGTTACAGCAGATGATGAATTTGTTGCCCTCCTGACTGAATGCACCTGTGGAATGCATTACTTTTAACTGTGGAAATTGTTGAAATATCATGGCATATTATTATTATTATTATTCTGTGTGGGGACTGGTTTCATATACTTTATCTTTTAATCTTCCCTGTAAATAAAAGTCACAAGGTGTTAATTCAGGGGAATGTAGGGGCCAAAGACCATGCCTTATTATGCAGCCATCAAAAACCTCTCGCTCAGCCTCGATACTTTTTAAGTGTAACATAGCTGTTGGAAGTAAGAGACTTGTGCCATGAATAATCATGTTTGCTGCTTGTAATGCATATCTTAGTCAAACATCCAATGCTGTAACTACATGCAATGAGTCCTGTACACTATTCAACAGCATGTCTGTTTGGTGCCACCCTACTTCAAATATGAGTCTGCTGTAAAATGTCACAGAAAATTCTGGTGCCAGGGGAACCAGTTCAAGTAAACAAAATATACACAATTTGGACAATAAGCTGAAAACAACAGGATCACTGCTAGACAAAAAAGCCAGACAGGAAATAAGGTGTGTTGACAACAGAAATTGGATGATATTGGTGCTAGACTGGAAACTTACCAAGAAAATCTCTTATAAATGACTAGCTCAGGAGACAAGTGTTTCAAAAACTTCTGCACAAAAGGCTACAAAATTGTTAAAAATCATGACCCTATTAGACAACAGACTTTTATTTGTGGGAAATCTAAAAGTTAAAGTGTATAAAACAAACCCCCACACTCTGGAAAAACTTAGAATCATCATCTGCTATGAGAATTCAACAATTTCCAGGGAAGAACTCCAAAGAGTTAACAACAACGCCTTTCACAGGTACACCGAGGGCAAAAGTTTCAACATTTCCTGTAGCAGTGGTGAATTTTTATTTCAGTTTCAAAGGGCTATTATCACTGTGATCGTTGTGTAGCTTCTGTCACTGACTGTTCAGCCTTCGGAGATGAAGCATATGACCCAGCTATGGTGCAGCATTGGTCAACTGCTTAGCAGGCAAGAAATGGTCCATTTTAATATTTCTGAAGGATACAAATGCTTTTTCAGTTCAATTCAATGGGTATTTATTAATGTGCAGGCTTAGCAGCATGTGTGCCTATTATAAAGCCGACACACAGACACAAAAACAATACATATACACAAAAACAATATGGTAGCAAAAAACAATATAAAAGAAGTACTATGGCACAAGCCCTAAACCGTGAAAAACAAAGGTAAGTTGATATAAAAATGTCACAGACTAGTGCAGAATTTGTTGATTTTCTTTATGTTAGGCATAATATAGGACTAAAACTGTAAGTCTAAAATGACTGTAACACTCCTTAGATTAGTTTCAAGTGTAAATATGATCTCAGATATAAACTTCAGTAGCTAGTGTGTGTTT
>Ga0209629_10004720_pt1 | contig 10145 bp, 9 predicted proteins | sample TergutCu122P5_FD_187286 | JGI IMG/M metagenome (GOLD analysis project Ga0209629, IMG submission 187286) | Cubitermes ugandensis P5 segment gut microbial communities from Kakamega Forest, Kenya - Cu122 P5 (SPAdes) (version 2) | ecosystem: Host-associated > Arthropoda: Insects > Digestive system >... | reverse complement strand
GCTTCGTCCGCCATGACGATAATATTGCGGCGCTCAGACAACGGGCGCGCAATGCGCTCCCCTACGTCCTCAAATTTCTGCGCGGTGGTGAAGACAATGCCGTTGGCCTGCCGTCCGGCGAGCAGTTGCTGAAGATGCGCCCGGCTTTCGGCCTGTTCCGGGGGTTGCCGTAAAAACGCGGCACATTTGGCGAACTGCCCGAATAACTGGTCGTCAAGGTCGTTGCGATCGGTGAGAACAACGATGGTCGGCGAGTTCAGGGCCTCTTGCAGCAAATGGGCATAAAACACCATCGACAGCGACTTGCCGCTGCCTTGCGTGTGCCAGAACACGCCGCCCTTGCCGTCGGTTTGGGTGGCGTTCAGCGTTGAGGCGACCGCCTTGCGCACGGCGAAATACTGGTGATAGGCGCCAAGGATTTTGGCGTCGCCGGAAAAACAGATGAAGTTTTTGATGATGTCCAGCAGCCGCGCCTTGACGAACATGCCCTCAACAAAGGTATCAAACTGGGCGTACTGGGTGTTTTCGTAGCTGCCATCTTTCGTTTTCCACTCCATGAAGCGGTCTTCGCCCGCTGTGATGGTTCCCGCCCTGGATGTGGCCAGGTCGCTCATGACGATAAAGGCGTTGTAAATGAACAGAGATGGAATTTCAATCAGATAATTCCGCAGTTGCCGGTAGGCTTCAGAAGCATCGGTTTCCTCGCGGGAGGGCGACTTCAACTCGAACACCACCACCGGCAGGCCGTTGAGGAACACGATCAGGTCCGGGCGTTTTTCGCTGTTCTCGGCGATGGTCCATTGGTTGGCAACGGTGAATTCGTTCCGCTCCACATGCTCGTAATCCACGAGATAGACGAGCGCGGCCCGCTGCTCGCCCGCATCAAAATACTGTACCGGCACGCCGTGTTGCAGGTAATCCATAAACTGGACGTTCTTCTGCAAGACCGTGCCGCCCTCAAAATTCCGCAGCTTATGCACCGCCTCGGTCAGCGCCGCTTCCGGCAGCTTCGGGTTGACCCGCCGCAGGGCGGGCAATAACTCGTCCATGTACAGCGGGTCGGCATAGTCGCGCGTCAAATCCGGGGCGTACACATGACTGTAGCCCAGGGTGTCGCGGAATATCTCAATCACCGCATTTTCGTAATTGGCTTCAGTATAGGACATGAATACATCCATTATTTCCCTGTATAGAAACAATCATTTTCCCAATTTATGGGGTTGTTTTCGATGTATTCGGCAATGCGGATATAGTCCTGTTCGTTGCGTATAATGTGATCGTGAAACGATTTTTGCCAAATAGAATAACCGATTTGTTTTGTGGCATACCCTTTCATTTGATTGACAACGGTTGAAATCGTAGGGGCGCGCATTGCGCGCCCATTATGCGCAACGCGTCCGTTGTTATGCGTAACGCGCCCGTTGTTATGCGCAACGCGTCCGTTTTCAACATCTATTCTTAAAATCAAATGAACATGATTTGGCATAATGACATATTGATCGACAAAAATTCCATCATAAATTTGCGGAATATTCAATATTGATTGTTCAACAATTTCTCCAAGTTCGGACAAATTCGGATGTCGGCAAATTCCGTCGCGTTCAATGGTCGTAGGGGCGCGCATTGCGCGCCCGCCGGTAAATACGCGCCCATCGTTGATTGCGCCCCCGTCGTTGATTGCACGCCCGCCGTTGTTAAGGCGCGACGGGTTTGATGCGGGTGCGATGGATTCAAAAACGGGCGCGCAATGCGCGCCCCTACGGGTCCCCATAAAATTTCGCACCTATCCATGATTATGTCTAAGGTGCCACGGAACACCTTTATAACGGTATCTTCATAATTGGCTTCGATAAAGGACATAGGATGATTTCCTATTAATTAACTGTTATAAAGCCTTAAAACAGCTGCGGAATAATCTTCACAAATATTAATTATATTACGAAAAAACCTTGTTAAATCGTTTTGTTTAGTTTTATCTTTGTTTTTCACGCGATTCAGGAGAAAGTTTTCGTTCACAAAATCTATATGTGCAAAGTATTTGTCCCTAAGATCAAGAATGTACTGCATTTCATCCTTCAATGAATCTTCCCATTCCCTTAGTACACTGATATTGCATTTAAGTATTTTATTTTGTTCGGAATAATCTATGTTTTTACGGAGTGCTTCCTCAAAATATCCGAATATTTTAGTGTAGTCCATCCCTTTCTTGTTTCGGATTAGTGAACCTAGCGATACATAATAGCCTGTTACAACCAACTGTAAAACTTCAGGTTGAAATTTCCATACAGATTCATAATAGCTCTCGAAGTTATCTTCAAAAAACTCGACATTTTTAAGAATCCCCGCAAAATTATCGAGTGCATATTGGCGTTTTTCTTCGTCCACTGATTTTGGATTTTCTGACATAATATTTCATCTCCTTTCATGTCAAATCATCATTTAGCGGCGCTGAGGTCGGCAACGGACAGTTCACCTGACATCAGACGGGGTAGTAGGGTATCGCGAAGAGTGGTGAGACGAGAGGACTCTTTGCCGCTTTCAACCCTTTTTTGTAACAAAGGGGTCACTACTGACGTAAAATCCCGCAATGTCTCTCTTTCGGGAAGCAACATTTCGAGGAGCTTCAATCGTTCTCTTGGCAGGTCAGTTTGTCCTGTACTTCCGGAAGACATGGAAGCAAACAGCGATTCACGAGATAGACACCATTGGCCAAGATACGCGATTAATTCATCATCTTTGGGCCGGACGATTGTTACATGTGAGTCAACCACAATATTATCAAAATCAAACAGGAATTGGGCTGCGCGGCCTAGTGTGCCTTCCCCAGTAGAGTTGATAAGTATATCACCGAAACAAAGCCATTTCTCGTTAATAGCTTTGGGATTATGCCGCCTCGCAAGTGTAAGGTCTATAGTACGATTACGTATGCACTTTTGGTTGATAACTAGCTGTTCAATACTATCATCATATTTCGGTGTAATTCCTTTAGAAATCAATGAGCAGAGTTCATTGAGCGTAGTATGTCGCCAATCGCTGGGCATCTCACCACCCCACGGCTCAAAGTCCACAAACCATGACCTGAAAATGGCCTGCGCCATCTGCTCTAAATGATGATTTATCTTCCTGTTATTGGCAATTTTCTCATCGAGGGCGGAGAGTGTGGCGGCAATAGTTCGTTGTTCTGATAAGGGAGGCAGGTCTATCTCAAAGCCAAGCAAGGCATCTATTGTCAGCGCTTTTTGTGTTGAACCGATGCTTTTACTGTCAATTTGATTCCGCCCGAATGGACTGAGCAGCCAATAATATATGAATTGACTTTCTGCATTCCGAAAATTGCGAAACCACGTTATGTTCCCATCCTTGAAATAAAAGCATTCATTTTGTACGACATAAGGAACACCTAACGTTCCGACAGATGTTAATAATATGTCACCCTTTTGCGGTACACCATGTTTTGCCTTTATTTCAGCGTAGCGGGTTTCTTCAATGAATAACTCGGTTGAAACAGGTTTCCCGCCTTGTTTTTCAATGATTTCCTTGCCGCGAAAGAACGGGACGCCAAGAGTGCGATATTCGTGGGCAAAAATGCGCTTACTTGAGGTAATGTCGCAAATATCGCCTAATTCACATTTCATACCCAATCGCCCCCAGTTTTTTTCATCATTCCATCGCGCCTCCGCTTTCACCGCTCGCCACCAAGCCTTCTGTCTCGGCCAACTCGCGTAATTCACGTAACTTGTTGGTCAGCAATGCCTTCTGAGGCAGATGAGTCTGGTATTCGGCAATCAACGCGGGCGACATGCTACGGCTCAGGGCATATTCCACAACTTCGTCATCTTTTCCAGCACAGAGGATGAGTCCCACGCTCGGATTCTCGTTTGGTTTTTTTACATCGCGATCGAGGGCTTCGAGGTAAAACTCAAGCTGCCCTAAATGTTCCGGTTTAAAGTCGGTCACTTTTAGTTCAACCGCGACAAGACACATCAAATCACGGTTATACAATAAAAGGTCGATGCTGAAATCGTGTCTGCCTACCTGCACACGGTACTCCTCGCCGACAAGGGTAAAGTCTTTGCCAAATTCAAGTATAAAATCACGCAAATTTGCGATAATAGCTTTGCGAAGCTCCTTCTCTTTGTGGCCTTCGGGAATATCGAGAAACTCAAGCACGTAGCTGTCGCGTAGTGCGGAAACTCCCGTATTACGAGTGATGAACAACTGGTTTTTCGTGTTTGAAATCATCGTCCGCTCAAAAAGACTGCTATCAATCTGCCGTTCCAGTTCACGGCTGGAGTAGCCATTTTTCGCGCACAACAGCAGATAAAACTCTCGTTCTTCGTCGTTTTTTGCCCGCGACATAATGGCGAGGTTATTTGTCCAGCTTATTTCTCTCAGCAGTGCTGAGAGTTTTACGTTTCCGGCGTAGGTCTCATAAAACTGCTTCATTCGCCAGATGTTTTGCGGGGAAAAACCTTTTATGCCGACATAGCGTGACTGCACAAAACTCGAAAAATCCGAGACTACAGACTTGCCCCAACCGCCTGTTTTGCATTTCCCGCTGATGTAATGCCCAATATCCCAATACATCAAGATCAGCTCGTGGTTCACCGCCTGAAAAGCGCTCTTCCGAGCACGTTCAATGATGGTGATAATCTCCGTAAAGGCAGCGGTATTGTCCGGCGCTAAGTTTTTCCCATCAGATTTCATATCCAATCGCCCCCAGCCTTTTGCGGATTTCATCCTCCAGTTCATGCGAGCGTTTGAACATTTGCGATAACTCGCCGGTCAACCGCGCCATTTTCTCCGCGAAAGGTTCACCGTCGTCTTCCTGCTCCTCAATGCCGACGTAGCGACCCGGCGTAAGGATATAATCCTGCCTGGCAATTTCGGCGGTTGTAACAGCGGCGCAAAATCCCTTCACATCCTCGTAAGGGCGCGCATTGCGCGCCCGTTTTTCATCAAACCGCGCCTGTTTTCCATCACTCGCCTGTTTCCCATCACCCGCCCGTCCTTCATCACTCGCCCGCCCTTCATCGTTCGCCTGTCCTTCATCAAATGCTTCGAAGGTATCGGCAATTTTGGCAATATCTTCGGCGGTCATTTCCCGCAGGCGGCGGTTGACCATGGTCCCCATCTTGCGGGCGTCGATGAACAGCGTCTTACCCTTCTGTTTCTTGTCGCGGTTGATGAACCAGAGAGTAACTGGGATTGTAACCGTATAGAAGAGGTTTCCTGGCATGGCGACAATGCCTTCCACCAAATCGTCCTCGACAATTTTGCGGCGGATCTCGCCTTCGCCGCCGCTCTGGGAGGAGAGCGAGCCGTTGGCCAGCACCATGCCAATTTTACCGTTCGGCGACAGGTGAAAAATCATGTGCTGCAACCAGGCGAAGTTGGCGTTGCCGGATGGTGGCAGGCCGTACTTCCAGCGAGGGTCGTCATTCAACGAGCCGTCGTTCCAGTCGGAAAGGTTGAAGGGTGGATTGGCGAGGATGAAGTCGGCTTTTAGCGTCGGGTGCAGGTCGTTGTGGAAGGTGTCGGCATTATAGGCGCCGAGGTTGGCCTCGATGCCGCGAATGGCGAGATTCATCAGCGCCATCTTGCGGGTGGTCGGATTGGCGTCCTGTCCGAAGATCGACAGGTTGTTGATGTTGCCCGCATGGTGGCTGACAAACTCCGCCGACTGCACGAACATGCCGCCTGAACCGCAACAGGGGTCGTAGACACGGCCTTTGAAGGGCTGAAGCACCTCGACCAGCGTCCGCACAACACAAGACGGCGTGTAGAATTCGCCGGCACGCTTGCCTTCTTGCTCCGCGAACTTGGCCAGGCAGTATTCATAAGCGCGGCCAAGGATGTCCTTATCCGTGCCGTGTTCGATCATTTGAATGTTGGTGAACAGATCAACGACGTTACCGAGGCGGCGTTTGTCCAAATCGGGGCGGGCGTAGTTCTTCGGCAGGATGTCTTTCAGCCGCTTGTTCTCTTTCTCAATCGCCCGCATGGCCTCGTCGATGACCGTGCCGATCTCCTCTCGATGCGCAGCTTCGGCAATGACGCGCCACCTGGCTTGCGGCGGCACGAAAAAAACACTTACTTCAGCGTAGGCGTCCTTGTCCTCTACGTCGTCGTCATCGGCTTCGAGTGCGCGGTATCGCTCCTCGAATTTGTCCGAGATGTATTTGAGGAAGATAAGCCCCAGCACAACGTGCTTGTATTCCGCCGCGTCCATGTTGCCGCGCAGGATGTCAGCGGCGGCCCATATTTGCTGTTCAAAGCCGATGGTTGCGGTGTTGTTGTTTGTTGTGGCCATAAATTCGCCTCGTTTATGTTCAACATCTCGCACAAATTATTCAACCGTAGGGGCGCGCATTGCGCGCCCGTGATAGCTTGGCGCACCCGTGATAACTTGGCGCCCATCGCACGCCCATGATCACGAAATGGATGCTGCGACTTCGCGCAGCATGACACAGAAGTATACAGCACGCTGGCGCTCAATACATCTTACGGCATTTCGATGCTGATAAGATACTATCGTTTAATATCATCATTTGCAAAATGAGTCCTACCGATTGCCATCATAAAGACGAATCCGCCGAATTCGCCTCGAGCAGTTGGCTGACCCTGGCGTGCAGGGCGATGGCCGCCGTATCGACGCGCAGGATGCGGCCGCCAAGCGATACCTGGCGGCAACCCTGGGCGGTGAGAGCGGCGATTTCCGCTTCGAGCCAGCCGCCTTCCGGGCCGACGAAGAGCAGATAAGATTTGCCCGGCTCGATCAGGCCGGCAAGTGCGGTTTGTGCCCCCGGATGGGCGAGGATCATCGCCTGGTAGCGGCGGGCAAGCTGGGGCAGAATGTCGCTGGTGAAGCAGGCGAATGAGCGGTGGAAATGCACCGCCGGCAGCCGTGTATCGACCGCCTGTTCCAGACCGCGCCGCAGATGCCCGCGGTAGTGCTGTTCTTTTATGAAAGACGATTCCCAGAAGCTTTTTTCGACACGCGCCGTATCGATAACGTGCAGCTCACCGATGCCAAGCGAAGTCAGGCCGCTGCACAGGCGGCGCATCATGATCGGACGGGCCAGGGCCAGCACCAAGTCGAGCGGCGACGGGGGTGGCGGCGGCATATCGAGGGTCAGGCGCAATACGGCCCGGCGCGGATGCTTTTCGTCGAGGGCGATGATTTCGCCGTAGCCGATGGCGCCGCCGATGATGCCGCAGCGCAGGCGGTCGCCGGGTCGCGCCCGCAGCACCTTGATGATATGGCTGGCGCGGGCATCGCTGACTTCGAGCAGGTCGCCCGCGATTTCCCCGGCTTCGGCGAGGATGATGTTCATTTCAATACTTCAAAGTCCCGTCGGCCTGTTCCTCGACGCCGACAAGGACGATGCCGGCCCTGTTGGCCTGGGCGATCATTTCGTCGCGGTCGAAGATCAGCGATTGCCCGGCCTCCACAGCCAGCACCGCGCCTTTGACTTCGGCGAGTGTCTGGATGGTGCGCGAACCCGTCGCCGGCAGGTCGAAGCGGAAATCCTGGCCCGGTTTTTTCACCTTGACCACCACGGCCTTTTCCCCGGCCAGTTCGCCGCCGCGCCTGATGGCCGCATCGGTGCCCTCGATGGCTTCGACGGCCAAAACGGCGTGGTCGCGGACAATCACGCACTGACCAATATCGAGAGCGCCAATCGCCCGCGCCTTGGCAAAACCGAAGGCGATGTCGTCGCGCTCTTCGGCGCTCGGCCGCTTCCTGCCGAGGACACCGGTGGGAAAGAGCAGATGCTTTAGGTACATGGTCGATTCCCTGACCGTGATACCTTCTTTAGCCAGGGCGCGAGCCACCGCCCGCAGGATGTGGTCGTCCTGGTGGACGCGCATTTCGTTCCACAGGGCCAGGCCGCGCAGGTCGGGGAAGACGTTGGTGAAGATCTTGGTTTTAGTGATGGCGCCGAGCAAGACCGTCTCGGTGACGCGGTTGGCCCGGAAAAAGTCGAGCATCTTGCCGAACTGTCCCAGCTTGACCCAGCAGGTGAGATCGGCGAGAGCGGCGGCGTTCGGATCGGTTTCCCCGGCATGGGCGATAAGCGCCACGCCGCGCCCAGCCTTTTTCGCCGCCTCGATGAAGAGCAGCGGGAACTGGCCGCCGCCGGCGATTACGCCGATATGGGAAGAATCAGCCGCCATTGCCGGTCAATCTTTTTCCATGGCGCGCCGCACGACGCCTGAGGAAGATGATCGAATAAATTCAATCAGATTCAGCACTTCTCGACAATTTTCGGCTTCGGCTTCGGCCTGCTTCAAGGCGTCTTGCAGCAACAGATCCGGCGAGCGGAAAAGGGTGCGGAAGGCCTTGTCGAGCTGGGAGAGCGTCTCTTTGGTGAAGCCGTGGCGTTTCAGGCCGATGCGGTTCAGCCCGGCGACGCGCAACTGGTTGCGCATGCCTTCCACCAGCGTGTAGGGCGGCACGTCGAGATTGATGCCGCTCATGCCGGCGGCATAGCTGTATGCCCCGATCCGGCAAAACTGCTGCACCGCCACCAGGCCGCCCAGCGTCGCGTAGTCTTCGATTTCGACGTGGCCGGCCAGCGTGGCGACGTTGGCCATGATGACATGATTGCCGATGCGGCAATCGTGTGCCACATGGGTATAGGCCATAAACAAATTGTTGTTGCCGATAGTGGTCTTGTTGCTTCCCCCCTTCAGGGTGCCGCGCTGCAGGGTGGCATATTCGCGGATTTTATTGTCGTCGCCGATATGCAGTTCGGTGGGCTCGCCCTTGTAACTCACATCCTGCGGGTCGCCGCCCACCGCCGCGAACGACGAGATGATATTGCGTTTGCCGATGAAGGCTGGGCCTTTCACCGAAGCGTGGGCTTCAACGACGCTGCCGGCGCCGATGTGGACATGCGCGCCGATGACGGCGTAGGGGCCGACTTCGACCGTGCTGTCCAGTTGCGCCGTCTTGTCGATGATGGCGGTGGGATGAATGGGCATGAGGTATCCTTGCGAAAGAGTTTCGATATTTTCTTAAGTGAACGAGGCCATCAGTCGTGCCTCGGCGGTCAAAACGTCATCGACATAGGCTTTGGCATCCATGATCGAGATGTTCCGTTTTTCTTTGACCATGGTCAGCTTGTATATCAACTGGTCGCCCGGCACGACCGGCCGGCGGAAACGGGCATTGTCGATGCCGGCGAAAAAGGCCAATCTCCGGCCGACCGATTCCGGGCTCGACAGATAAGACAGGACACAGCCGACCTGCGCCAATCCTTCAAGAATCAAAACGCCCGGCATGATCGGCTGGGTCGGGAAATGCCCCTGAAAAAACGGTTCGCCCATGGAAACGTTTTTCAGGCCGACAATATCCTTACCCAGCTCCAGCGACAGGATGCGATCGACCAGAATAAAGGGATAACGGTGGGGAAGCAGGTTGAGGATGGCATTAATATCGAGACGTCCCAAACTGTTGGTTTCAGTCATTGTTGCCTCCATGAGCAAGTAGCGCGGTTTGCAGCGCCGCCACCTCGGCGCGCAGTTTCTTCAACTCGGCGTACATTTCCGGCAGGCGCTGGTAGACGGCGCATGTCTTCAGCCATCGCTTGGCCTCGAACGCTGGCATCCCGGCCACCTGCGCGCCGGCGGCGATGTTGTGGTGGACGGCGCTGCCGGCGGCTATCTGCGCCCGGTCGCCGATATGGATATGGCCCGTCGATTTCGCCGCCCCGGCCATGATGACATTGCGGCCCAGGGTCGTCGAGCCGGCGATGGCCGCCTGGGCGATCAAGAGCGAGTTGGGGCCGATAACGACGTTATGGGCGATCTGCACCAGGTTATCGATTTTTGTGCCGGCGCCGATCACGGTCTCGCCGAAGGTGGCGCGGTCGATGCAGCAGCAGGCGCCGATTTCGACATCATCTTCGATGCGGACGATGCCGACCTGCGGCCGTTTGTGAAAGCGCCCGGTTTGATCAGGGGTGTAGCCGTAGCCGTCGCTGCCAATCACCGTGCCGGAATCAACGATGACGCGGCTACCGAGCAGAGTGGCGTGGGCGATGGAGACATTGGCCTTCAGCCAGCAGTCGTCACCCAAAACCACATCGTCGCCGAGGACGACGCCGGCGTCGAGCTGTGTCCGCGCCCCCAGCCGC
>Ga0209629_10004719_pt1 | contig 10146 bp, 8 predicted proteins | sample TergutCu122P5_FD_187286 | JGI IMG/M metagenome (GOLD analysis project Ga0209629, IMG submission 187286) | Cubitermes ugandensis P5 segment gut microbial communities from Kakamega Forest, Kenya - Cu122 P5 (SPAdes) (version 2) | ecosystem: Host-associated > Arthropoda: Insects > Digestive system >... | reverse complement strand
ATGGTAAATAATCCTAAACGATGCGCAAGAGGAGCGTACAAAAACATGGTTTCGCCGGCAATTTTGTATTGTTTGGCAGGCGGCTGCGAACCCAGCGTGCGCATATTGTGCAGACGGTCTGCAATTTTTATCAGGATTACTCGAATATCGTCCGACATGGTGATTAACAGTTTGCGCATGTTTTCTGCCTGAAGGGAAGCCGCTTCAACGAAAATACCTCCTGATATTTTTGTTAAACCGTCAACAATTTGCGCTATTTTCGGTCCGAAGAGTTTTTCAATGTCTTCTACCGTATAATCGGTATCTTCCACTACATCGTGCAATAAGGCGGCACAGATGGAGGTTGAACCCAAGCCCATTTCATCGCTCACCACTTGCGCTACGGCAAGCGGATGCATAATATAAGGAACTCCTGATAATCGTTTAACCCCTTTGTGAGCTTTGTTGGCAAACTGAAATGCTTTGTTGATAATGTCGAATTTTTGCCGATGATTCGAATGTGCGTAACTTGTAAGCAAGCGGTCAAACGCTTCTTGAATCATAGCGTCTTCTGCTGAATTTATTTTTTTCGAATCATCCATACTTTCTGAATAATGAAAATACTAAATGTGGGGAACCAAAATATATTGACCTGCTTTTAAAACCGACCCCGTTTTATTGTTTAATTTCATCAAATCCTTAGAGCTGTACCCTGGGTATTTTTCCGCGATCGTAGAGAAAGTATCCCCGTGCTTTACTTTGTAGCGAATGGTAGGAACGGATGCTTCTTTGTATGCGCTTTTTTTTCGCGATGGGGCAGCAGAAGGTTTTACGACAGGGTCATCATCCATATTTTCTGAGCCGCCAATATACAAAATCAGTTTTTTTCCGACAGGCACTTTGTTGGAACCCAGATAATTCCACCTGCGGATACTGATGGCGCTCAAACCAAATTTGTTTGCAATGCTAACAACTGATTCTCCGCGAGATACCCTGTAAATTATTTTTTGGACGCGGTCGATTCCCTGTAAACTGCTGTCGTCTATATAGGTACGGTTGGTAAACAATTCATTTGCTCGATAAGAGGCAATTTCATCTTCCTTTTCCACAAATGTGTAAGCCTGAATAGCAGGCAACTTCAAGACTTGCGGTTTGTAATTTCCGGGAATAATATCTCTGCTGTACTGTGGATTCAATGAGCGAATCATATCTTTATCAACTTTTAATATATCGGATATCTGGTCGAAATGAATCATTCGGCTCACCATTACCGTATCGGTAGAAAGCGGCAGAGAAGCAGCCTGAACAGGATATAACTGATGATTGGCATAGTAGTTCATTGCATAATTGGCGGCAATGAACAGCGGAACATACGACCGGGTTTCTTTGGGGAGGTATGGATATATCGCCCAATAGTCTTTTTGCCCTTTGGCTCTTCTGATTGCTTTATTTACGTTTCCGCCCCCGCAATTGTAGGCGGCAATTGCCAAACTCCAATCTCCGTAGGTATTATACAGGTCTTTCAAGTATCGGCAAGCCGCATCGGTTGATTTAATCGGATCGCGTCGCTCGTCGATCAGGCTATTGATTTCCAATCCATAGGCTTGTCCTGTTGAAAACATGAACTGCCAAAGCCCTGATGCGCCGGCTCTGGAAAAAGCCGTAGGATTCAATGCTGATTCAACAATAGTTAAATATTTTAACTCTAACGGTAATCCATATTTATTCAATGATTCTTCAATCATTGGAAAATACAAAGGTTCCAAGCCCAACATGTATTCCACCAGATTCCTGCGGCGTTCTACATATAAGTCAATACATTGCCTGACAATATTGTTAAAAGGCAGTTCGATAATATTGGGTAATTTAGACAATCTGTCCATATATACCGAATCGCTGGTTGGAACATTCTCCTGATAACCCGTTTGATTGATTTTGGCTGTAAAGTTTTTTATGTACCATGAATTTAACAGGTTGTTAAAATTGGTATCCCAAGATTCCGGAACAATAAAACTGGAATCGGATTCTGAGGTTGAAGTTTCCTGATATTCTTCTTCATTTTCTGTACGTATCGGCTCTTCGGTTTTTATTGTATCTTCGCTATTTATTACTGCGGCTATTGTGTCGGCGCTGTTTACAGCCGCAATTTCATCTTCCCTAATTGTATCTTCCCTAATTTCATCTTCCCTGTTTACTACAGTTGTAATTGTGTCTTTATTGTTTACTATATCCGGGGTTTTGATTTGAAAATCATCATTCGCTTTACGATTATTGGTCTTGCTTTTTTCTTCATTTCTCATTTTTTCAACTAACTTATCCTGCCATTCTGTATTTTGTGAGAATAGACAACAGCTTGAAAAAAAAGCAAGTAAAAAAAAGAATGTTTTCATACAAAATATTTTAATCATTAATTAGAAAGCATAACTTAATTGAATTCCAAATGAACGGGAATTTGCCAGTGTTTGATCAAAAAATGCCGGTTCGATTCGCAAACTCAAATCGGGACTGATGTCAAAATCAAATAATTGAGCATCAACATAAGCATCAATCATACAAAGAGCATATACCCCAATTGTTACGATATAACTTAAATCTCGGTTCCGGCGGTGAAAATCTCTTGTTCTTTTCAGAGCGTCGGCAAAACTGCTTATATCAGTACTTGACCACTCAGCAAAATCCTTCTTCCGATAGCTGCCATACAGATAATCCCGCCACGAAACGGTATTAGCCGGATCGCTAATAAAATCGAGATAGGCTTTTCTGTAGCCATTGTATTGATTCCCATTCCATGAAATAGCATAAGCGCATCCAATAAATCCACCATAAACCAAAGGCAATTTCCAGTATTTTCGATTATAAATCTGCCCTAAACCGGGAAAGATAGCCGAAAAGAGCACTGCTTTTGTCGAATTAGGCGTAAATTGTTTCGGCTTTAAATTGGCAAGCGAGTCAATTCGCAAGGTGTCATTGGAAATACCTCCTTTATTCGATAAATCAGCTTTTTGAGCTATACAATAAACCGGATAAAGACACAATAAAACTGCCAAAAGACCAATAAACCGCTTCAATTTTTTTTATTTATAGTTTACTTTTATATCGTCATTGCGAGCGAAGCGAAGCAATCCAGACCTCACCCCCTGCCCCTCTCCAAAAGGAGAGGGGAGCTGGATTGCTTCGGCTGCTTCGTTCCTCGCAGCCTCGCAATGACGATATGCCATATTTGAATTAACATAACAATAGTTTACTTTTTTATGTCGTCATTACGAAACGAAATTACTAATTATTTTTTATAGAATCAAAGACCTGTAATAATTTTTGCAATTCTTTTTCATTTTTAAAAGAAAAGCTTATTTTCCCGGCTCCTTTTTCATTGCAGGAAATAGAGACTTTAAGTCCCAAAAAAGAAGCCAATTGATCTGTTAAATTATCATATTCTCCGGATGTTTTACTTTTGGGTTTTACAGGAACAGTTTCCTGCGTTTCCATTTCAACAGATTCGGGATTATTGAGTTCTTTTACAATTTCTTCGGTTTTGCGCACCGAGAATCCATATTCTATAATTTGCTCATATACCATTAACTGAGTAGAAGGATCATCCAACGAAAGCAACAACTTGGCGTGTCCCATATCAATTTTTTTATCCTTCAAGCCCATTTGAATTTCAGCAGGCAGTTTCAAGGTTCTTAAAAAATTGGCAATGGTAGCTCGCTTTTTCCCGATGCGTTCGCTTAATTTTTCCTGAGTTAAATTGTGTTTTTCTATCAAGGTTTGGAATGCCAGGGCTATTTCTATTGCATTTAAATCTTCCCGTTGAATGTTTTCTATCAACGCCATTTCCATCATATTTTCGTCGCTGGCTTTTTTTATATAAGCCGGAACCGATGTTAAGCCGGCTATCAGCGAAGCCCTGTATCTTCTTTCTCCGGAAATAATCTGGTATTTATCTGTTTGTATTTCTCTTAACGTGATAGGTTGAATTAAGCCTAAAGCCTTAATAGAAGCGGCTAATTCTTCTATTGCTTCCTGGTCGAATACCGAGCGGGGCTGTTCGGGATTCATTTCAATTTTTGATAATTCCACTTCGTTGATAGACGAAGAACCGCCGGTGTTCAAATCATCCATTGTAATTAAGGCTTCAATGCCTCTCCCCAAAACCGATCTTGTCTGTTTTGCCATATTATTCCTTATTTTTATCAATCAATTCCTGCGCCAGTTGCATGTGGTGATACGAACCTTTCGATTCCGGATCGTAGAGTATGACCGGTTTACCGTAACTTGGCGCTTCGCTTAATTTGATGTTGCGCTGAATGACCGATGTAAACACCATTTCCCCGAAGTGTTTTTTTACTTCTTCATATACCTGATTCGCCAAACGCAATCGGGAATCGTACATAGTCAGCAGAAATCCTTCAATTTCCAATTGAGGATTTAATTTAGACTTGATGATTTTAATGGTATTCAACAGTTTGGAAATTCCCTCCAATGCAAAATATTCGCATTGCACAGGAATAATAACCGAATCGGCAGCCGTTAACGAATTAACCGTTATTAATCCCAAGGATGGCGAACAATCAATTAAGATAAAATCGTATTGACTTTTTATTTTTTGCAATACTTCTTTTAGTACTTTTTCCCGATCAGGGAAATTTAACATTTCAATTTCTGCGCCTACTAAATCGATATGCGATGGAAGTATCGACAGATTCGGAATTTCAGTCGGAAGGATTGCACCGTTTGGATCGTCGTTATTTACAATACATTCATAAATTGTGCTTTTCAAATCCCTCACATTGATACTTAATCCCGACGAAGCGTTTGCCTGCGGGTCGGCGTCCACCACTAAAACTTTTTTATCTAAAGCCGCCAGTGAAGCAGCCAAGTTTATAGCTGTGGTAGTTTTTCCAACTCCTCCCTTTTGATTTGCTATAGCAATTATTTTTCCCATAAAATATGTGTTTCAAATTACTTTGCAAAAATACGATTTTTTATTGAAGAAATGATTTTTTTACAATAAAACTATGTAAGGTTGTTGAAAAAGTGTGTTTTTAGTTTATAGAACAGAACAAACCATGCCAACTACAAACGTATATATCCTACATTTGCAGACGTGAAATGCGGCAGATAAACAGGGTTTAAATCCCTGTTAGGGTTCATATCCCTCATTCTTCCGTCTTTCCTGTATAGCGTGAAATCCGATTTGCTGTTTTAATACGGATGATAACATGAAAAATCGTTGGGAACGGAATAACTAAAAATATGTTCTATAACATGCTAAAAAATAATTAATATTTGGCGCATTTTGTTTTTAATATGTGAAAATTAGTTCGTACATTTGCAAAATTGAAATGACGAGGTTTATACAGGATGCGTTTCTAATGAGTCCGACATTTTTGAACGAAAAAGGTTACCGTTTCTTTACATGGTCGAAAGAAGAAGAAAGGAAGCATATTCATGTGGTACAAGGAGATAAACAATGCAAATTTTGGTTGGAACCTGCAATTGAGCTGGCTGAAAATAACGGTTTTAGAAAATTTGAATTAAACGAAATATTGAAAATCATAACTAAAAATGAGACAGAATTCAACGAAAAATGGAACAAACACTTCCGTTAAAGTTCATGCCATTGTTGAAAACGGCATTATGATTGAAGTACGCGGCAACGTATATTTCTTACCATATAATTCTAACCCATGGTTTAAAAATGCAAAAATTGTCGATATTTTTGATATAGAACCGGTGGGGCATACCGGTATTCGATGGAACACTTTAGATGTTGATTTGTCTATTGAAAGTTTGACGCATCCTGAAAAGTATCCTTTAATAGCTAAATATTAAAAAATAATGTTGTCTTTACATTTAAAATATTGCGTATGATATAAGAATAAGACATATAAAAAAATAGCGTTTTGCTATGTTCTTGCTACTGAAAATTCGACACTTTCAATACAATCAAGAATAAGTATAAACGTCCGCAGTAATGCGGACTCACTTATTTGATTGTATGGGTTGTCGAATACCTCAGTAGCGGATAGTAAGTCCGCTTTTTTTATTGTATAAATTGCAGAATAATTTTTTTCAAAAATAATAATAACACAAAAAATTAAATGAGTATGTATAGGAAAATTAAAAACACAAAAAGACTTTTAACGGCAGTAATGCTGTTATGTTTATGCGCCTTTGGAAATAAGGCGATGGGGCAAACTTGGAATATTGGCTTCCCAGGTTACAATTCGAATGTTACGGCAACATTGTCAGTTGCAGACAGTACTTTAACTATCAGCGGTAGCGGCAATATGGCTGACTTCGATGTTTCATCTGAGGGCGTGCCTTGGTACACTTCTTATCGTTCTGTTATAAAAACAGTTATCATTGAAAGCGGCGTAACGAACATCGGCAACATTGCATTCCTGGATTGTAACAATCTACAATGGATAACTATTCCCGAAGGCGTTGATACAATAGGAGTGCGAGCGTTTGAAAATTGCGCTTCGCTTAATGCGGTTACAATTCCTGCGAGTGTAACGACAATAGAAGATGGAGCGTTTAGTAATTGTACAGGTTTGGTGACCATTTATGATATGGCTACTACGCCGCAAAGCATTAACAGCAATGTCTTTGATGGTTTAATCACCAATACAATATATCTTGCCACACAAAAAGAGTCAACGCCATCCTATCAATCGACGCAAGTTTGGAGTGATTTCAAGTTTGCTGCACCTTATACCCTTATCAAAGGAAATGCGGGCGATGCCTTTGATGCTGTTATTGTTGGATTAGATGGCGCTTTCTATTTTTACAAATATCAGGACAGTAATCCGAATGAACCTAAACAGCTTACGGTGTATGATGGAAAAGAAAATGCTGTCAAATATGTTGTTTATTATGACAACAGTGGTATGCCGCGTAAAATTGTATCAAATGACGGTTCGGCTATTCTTGCAGATGGATATAATGGAAACCTGTGCAATATAACTGCTATTACGAACAACAGACAAATGCAATCTTTTAACGGTATTGAGGTAAATGCAAATATCGGTTCAAATATTAGTTTTTGGGAAAAAGCGAATATAGCAGTTGGTAGTTTGGGTTGTGGACTTTCTGTTATTAGCGCAATATCAACTTGGGATATATTTACAACAGCATTCGGTTGTGCGGGGAATGTTAATGATATGATGACTGCTACGGGGCAAAATGGCTTTTTTCCTGAGAAATATTCAGGTCTGATTTTTTTTACAAATGTAGTTATAACAGCTGTGGATTGCGGTTTAGCGGCATATACTCTCAATCCTTTAAGTGGAGTACAATGTTTAGTAGGTACAGCGGGCTTAGTTACCACTTTATTATCTGATATGTGTACCGCTTCGGGATGGGATTTACAACAAGACGGTACTCTTATTATTACCAGCGACGATGCCTTTTCCTGCTACCCTTATCCTTGGGATAATAGAAAGAATGAGATAACAAAACTTGTTATAGGAAGCGGAGTAACTTTAATTCCAGGTGTGTCTTATAGTGGAGCTTTTGCTAATTGTAGAAATTTAAAGACTGTCAGAATTGAAGATGGAATTAATCCTTTGTACTTTGATTTGACCATACCTGATAGTCCTTTTACCAACAGCCTGATAGATACTCTCTACTTGGGTAGAAATATAGGTGTCGGCTTTTTCAACAATCCCCGTCCTTTCAATGAAAATTCAGCATTAAAATCCGTAACTATTGGCAATAACGTAACTACTATTAATGGAGGTAGTTTTCAAAATTGCACAGGATTGCAGACCCTAATTTTGGGGAATGCACTTACTGACATTGGTGGTAGTGCGTTTTCAGGTTGCAGTTCTTTACCGTCTTTAATAATTCCGCCTTGGATTACAACGATTGGAGGTTCTGCTTTTTCAAACTGCATAAATTTGGCAAATGTTACAATACAAGACGGGGAATCCATTTTAGATTTCACAGGCGCTAATTCTTTTTACGGTTCTGGTATTCAAACATTATATTTGGGTAGAAATCTCAGTTATAATGTTTCGGGTGGCGGAGTATTTCAAGACATAAGCTATTTGTCAACTGTAACTATTAGCAATAATGTTACTTCGATTGGTACTTCTCTTTTTCAGGGTTGTAGCGGTTTGCAAACACTGACAATCAACGGGAATGCGCTTACTTCAATTGGTAGTTCCGCCTTTAGAGGTTGTCGCAGTTTGAAAACTAATCTTATTATTCCAAACCAAGTTGCTACTATCGGAGGTTCTACTTTTTCTGGTTGCAGTTCTTTGCCGTCTGTAGTAATTCCGCCTTCGGTTACAACGATCGAAAGTTTTGCTTTTTCTGGTTGTACAAATTTACAAAGTGTAACAATTCAAGAAGGAGTTGATACATTGAGTATTGGGTCTAATAGCTTTTCAGAAAGTTCGATAGGCAGTTTATTCTTAGACAGAAGTATCAGTTATCCATACGATTATTATTCACCTTTTGCTGATAATATATTATTGAGTTCACTGGAAATTGGGGATAAAGTTACTCGCATTCCCAATAACTGTTTTTCCGGTTGCGAAGGATTAACATCCGTAAAGTTTGGAAGCGGGCTCACTTCGATTGGATATTCTGCTTTTTCCGGTTGCGGACTAACTGAAATCCACAGCCAAAACCCAACACCGCCAATTGCAGCCGATGGTTGTTTTTATAATGTTTACGAAACATGCAAGTTATATGTTCCTCAAGGCTCTACAGATGCGTATAAAACGGCAACTGAATGGAAAAAATTCTATAATGTCATTCCTGACAGCGATTGTGTGTTAATCAACGATGTGTGTTGGGCAACCCGCAATGTAGGAGCACCCGATAATTTTGCTGCCAATCCCGAAGATGCAGGCATGTTTTACCAATGGAATCGTAATGTTGGTTGGAGCGTTACCGACCCGATGGTAAATTCTATGGGCGGTAATACATGGGACGGGAGCGTTCCTACGGGCGATGTTTGGGAGAATTCTAATGACCCAAGCCCTGTCGGATATCACGTACCTAATTCCTGCGAAATCCAAAAACTGTTAGATACCAATAACGTAAGCAATGAATGGATAACCGAAAACGGTGTAAGCGGTAGAAAATTTACCGACAAATATACAGGCAAGTCTGTTTTCTTGCCTACTACAGCAGAGGGATATCGTCACCCCAGAACCGGTGAATTCTTTGGTGCAGGAAACGGCTATTGGAGCAGTGAGCAGAGCAGCAGTTCTACAGCATATAGCCTCGATTTCAGTATTAACAGTGCAATATTTGAAGTTTATCACGATCGAGGAGACGCCCTTTTAGTTCGCCCGGTAAAGGATTGTCCTGATTGCCCTGATTGTCCTAATAATGCTATTCCCCCCATCTCCGTAACTCCTCTCTCCATCTTCCCCAATCCCGTCACATCCGACCTTTACATAAAGTCTGATTTGCCGATTGAGAGAGTGGAAGTCTGTTCGCTGGCAGGTACGTTGGTGATGCAGGAAAAGAATGTTTCCGAAAAAATATCTGTTGCTGCTTTGTCCAAGGGCGTTTATTTGCTCAAGGTCTATACCGGCAAGGGCGTAGCAGTCAGCAAGGTGGTGAAGGAATAAATGGTCTAATTTAGAACGCAAATAACACAAACAACACAAATTTACGCAAGTGAATATGTCAATGAGAAATCGCAATGCGGCGCTTTTTTATAAAATTATGATTTGCGATAATCTGCGTTATTTGTGTCATTTGCGTTCTTACAATGACGGCGGGCATTTCAGGGGATTGCGGGGCAAGCCCGCAATGACAGCATTAGAACGCAAATAAATATGTCAACGAGAAATTGCAATGCGGCGCTTTTTTATAAAACTATGATTTGCGATAATCTGTGCTATTTGTGTCATTTGCGTTCTATCCTGTGCCTGCTATTTTGCAGCTTTTCCGTTCAGGCGCAGATGATAAGCAAGCGGAATATGACGCTGGAAGCGCGCTGGTTTCAAGGGGAGTTGAAAAAACACGATGCGCATCTGCGCTCTGTTTTGCAAAAAGGGACTGTCGGCGTTTACGATTTCCGCATCGGGTTTGTTGATGCTGACAGTTCCTGTTTTTCGGTCGGCAGCCGACATCCTGTTTTTGGCGTTGGATTCGCAGCGGTCGATTACAGCCGCGCCCGGATGATTGACGAGC
>Ga0209629_10004718_pt1 | contig 10147 bp, 6 predicted proteins | sample TergutCu122P5_FD_187286 | JGI IMG/M metagenome (GOLD analysis project Ga0209629, IMG submission 187286) | Cubitermes ugandensis P5 segment gut microbial communities from Kakamega Forest, Kenya - Cu122 P5 (SPAdes) (version 2) | ecosystem: Host-associated > Arthropoda: Insects > Digestive system >... | reverse complement strand
ATTGGTGTACTTTAACTTAAGGAACATTCTCCCGAAGTCTGGCACATTCCTCCCGGGACACCTGTATAAAAAACAAAAAAGAAATAATTAGTTGATTTTAATTGTGTTGACAGTGTTTTATTCTTTTATCTTAGAATATAAGTGACTTTAGTCAAGTTATGCCTGATGTATGCAGAAGTGTACGCAGGTCTTCTTGTAGAGTTTTGTTCATTTTGAACTGAACTTGGAACGTGTTGACAGATTTTAGTATATGAATGTTACTGAAAGCCTGTTCAGCTGTTCTCAGGTTGGTACCTGTGGACATTCAGATGGACAGATGGTTGTGAAGCTAATGTGTGCGTGTTTCCAACTTTCTGCTAGCAACACACCCCAGAGAAGCGTACTTATACATACATTAATTTTGAAAACTTTACTGTCATATTCGAATAGTATGGTGCCATTATTTTCAATGCCAGTGATTGCTATGCACTTCCCATGATAGTGCTTATGAATCTACCTATCCCACTCATTGGCTTATTCCCACACTGCTTATCAGGGATGTTACAAGCTGTCCCTGGATCATCAGAAGTCATTATGCAGACTGCATTGGAGTATTTTGTGTTTTTTAAAAATATACATACTAAATATGATATGCCTGTTCCAAACAGAACAGCAATTTACAATGGAGTATTTAAACCAACAAATTGTGTATGTTACCGTAAATAAATGCTTGTTATTCGTTGATGCTTCTCCTACATGTTTCAGCGTCCACAGACTGTAGAGGGGTCATTTATTGAGGAATATATTTATCATAAATCTTGTCAAAGATGTGCATATGTGGAGTTAAATATAATGTTTTGAATTAAAATGTGGTTAGAGATCTACAAATGTAGATAAATTACAGGTATTTTACATTTCTTGGTAATTTTGTCCTTAGATGCAGACAGATGTGTATGTTGTTTCTGACATTTTCATTATGAGGGGGTTGTATCCCTTTGTGATTGTTTATCGACACTGTGTGTTGGATGACTTGTAAACACTGTATAATCTGTTGCACAGAATATGGATAATGTCAAGTTGTCAAGGTACAACTGTGTGAAAAGGTTTTGAGCAGCCGGTTCCATTGTAGACAGTAAGAGAACTCACTGAAGATATGTTGACTGAAGAAAGACTGGATGAAATTGGTGCTAGGTTTGATACATCTGCAAGAAAATAGTTGGTTTGACTGGTTCATAGGATATGGATATCTTTGTAATCAACATGAAACGCATCAAAACATCTGCATTTGGACCCATATGATACAGCCGTAGTTTACAAACACCACAACATAGGTTGTGAAGCAAGACTGGATTTTGTGAACTGGAACCTTCATCGGGTACATGCTAGATGAATAAGCTCCATGCTTGTCCTGTGTAGTAAAAAACCTTGATTACATCTCAGTGGATGTGTGACATCTCAGAGTAAAAGGTATTCATCTGCAGAAAATCCCTCATTAATCCTTGAAGTGCCATTACTTGAAGTCAAGGTTGGTGTGTGATGTGCTGTGCGCGGCCAGGTTTATTGGTCCTTTTTTTCCCCTGAAACCATAAACATCTTTACAGTTATGAAGCACCTGTGTCACATACAACTGAAATACACCATCCGACAGTGTATGTTGTTTGTGATGTAGAAAAACACAACTGGATGTTCCAGAATAAAAAAGGAACCCATGCTTTTTTTTTTCTCCAGCAAGACAGTGCAACTGCTGACATCTCAAACATTTCTGTGCATTGTGTGATTTCAGGCTTCTGGCATGGTATGAATGAAATCTTCGTTATTCTGGGCCAGTGTACTGCGCTGAACAGTAGTAAATGCTGTGCACTGAACTAAAATGCATAGACTGTGACTCATGGCAGATGAGAACGGCAGGGATTACTGCGGGAAAAAAAGAAGAAAAAAATCATTTGAAGAAAAACTGTCATGAAAAGCCAGAAAAACCATACAAATAACTAAGCCAAAAAACTAAAACAACTAGTTCACATGTCCACAGTTGACACTCAGCTGTATCAGTAACCTGAACTTCTCTGGGGGTGCGTTTTTTTTTTTAATGTATGGCCCACAAAGGTGCCAGTTCTCACAGGCTTGCTTCACAAACTGTTTCATAGAGTTTGTTAATCATAGCTGTTGTGTGCGGGTGGAAACACAGCAGTTCTCTTGCTTGTCTCTGATAATGTAAGTGTGGTTAGGCCTGTTGGTGGCTGAAGTTATGTTGTTTATTTACACCAAATTTACCTTCTATATATATATCTGATCTGCATTTTAGACGCACGTCTGTCGTGTAGTCTAGAGGTGCGGCTGTCAGTTGATATGAAACTTCATATCAGTACCACACAGTGGTCATATTGGTTAAAAGTCTTTTTATCAGTTTAGGAAATGTGTAATTGCTTCAGTCATAAACACCTTACTTGCCACTATTCAACTATTCATATTACGAATTGCTGTACACAATTTCGCATTGCAGCGGGGAGTTCCCCTAGTAATTACAGTCAGTGATCATATGAGGTAATGCTTCATAATCTGTCAGTGTGTTTGTTTCTCCACTGTGAATTGGGTGTGTAGTGCTGATCTTTTAAATGTAGATTGTTTGAGGATTTGGTCTTCAGGGGTTTGATGTAAGTGACTTGTTTTTGTAGAATAATAAAAACTGGGTGACGTGAAAGATGAAATTATGTTATATGCTAAATTTACATTGATGTCAGATATTTTTCTGCATTATCATTTACCAGTTTATTGATGTTAGATGTGACATTCCTATGTAGCAGTTCATCTGACTGTATTCTGGACTTAACTGGTTTGTTATGCAGCACATGTCACTGTTTACTGAAGGAATTTACTCTACTTGGAACACTTTTTTTTGTGTGTATTTTTAGAGCTGGATGATGGTGCTTACAATCCACTGTGGACAATGCGTGGATTCACACAGACTTTCCACTTCTGGAAAGAGACCCGTCGTGCACAGTCTGTGCCACTAAATGCCTTCCTGACATATATAACACTGCCCTGGTGGAGTATTGCTAAAGGTATGTTCTGTATAGTAAAATCTATCTCAAATTGGAACCTGCATTGAATGGAAATTATTTGTTTATCAGAACATTCTCTGGTTGCAAGACTGTGGTGGGAACCAATGTGCAGAGTCCTCATTGCTTTGAAGTTTAAATGTTCCTGTAAATCCTCTTTATCCCATCATATGATCTTTACACACTGCTGAACATATAGGACCTGCTCATTCTCATTTCCTCAAAAGTACTTGTATGTTTGAATTAAAATTTGTCACTAATGTTGAATTTTTTACTGCTTGTTGATGTTGCTACTGTCTTTTTTTCCCACACAAAGACCTAACTAGCTCATGCTGGTTTGCATGTGTGCTCTCAAAGAATATTAACATGTAGGCTATATCAACGAATTACACAGTGCCAACATTAGCTTCTGATTATAGATCATTGATTTATTTACCAGTTATTTTAATTTTTAACAGCAACTTTTAGTAGCCAGCAGTCTGAATTAGCCACAGCAGTTGTTTTATTTCCAAAACACAGAATACAACACTGATCTCTTTTGGGTGCCACCGCTAACGTCAGACTCTCATCCGCCACTAACTTAACTTTCTCTCGTGGTTTCACTCCCATACTCAAAAAGTTGTTATATGAGACCTCTAGCAGTCAGTTATGGTTGGACCGCACTCAACAGAACAAAAGTCCGTCCTGTCGTCAACCTACAAAAATGTCCTTACAAAATGTCAGTTGGACACGCTTCCATTCTCTAAAAAATCCTTATGTGTGATTTATGACCTTGCTGTGAGAAAGTCAAAACTAGCCTTCAAACTTGACTATTTCCCCCCGATTTAGTGACATGCTGGAGTACTCGTAACTTTATGAGGAGGACGTTACGAAGTTCTGAACCAAATCCAACGGTAACAATATGAAGCCTAGAAGACAAGCCAGAAATTTTAAAACTTTGCTGAGTGAATAATTGTGCTTGATCTGTCAGAAGTGTCATTGAAAGTAGAAGTTTTGTAGGAGAAGAAAGAAACAACGGATGACACAAGTAAGGAGCTAAAAGTGAATGAACATCCTTACTTGTGTCATCCGTTGGTTCTTTCTTCTCCTACGTTAATGATGCACGGTCACATGAACCTGAAGTTTAGAAGTTTTGTGTCTTGGCCCTGAAAGTGTTAACATTTTTTTTCTACCGTATTTTCAGTGTTTGAGATCTGAGTTTAACATTGTGTTGAACAGTGGCTTTCAAATTACCTAAATTCATATAGGAGTACATGAATGCACATAAGAATGCCCCTAGAAATTCATTTTATGTATTTATGCAACAAGAAATTTACTACATTTTTAGGACGCACTGCATAATCTCTGGTTTATTTTCCACAAAATGCTGTTTATTTGATATTTTTATCTTCCTCTTTTCAAGTAATACATTTTTCATAAACCATGTGCTAAAATTTAAATATCAACCCTCTCCTTTAAAGTGTAACTTGTGTGCGACACCATCTGGTCATCTAGATGTATGTATACCAGTGTTTCAGATGAACTGCTGTCTCTGTGTTTACAGTAACAGATGTGTACCACTGTACAGACTGTTACACCATCTGGTCATCTAGATATATGTATACCAGTGTTTCAGATGAACTGCTGTCTCTATGTTGACAGTAACAGATGTGTACCACTGTACAGACTGTTACACCATCTGGTCATCTAGATATATGTATACCAGTGTTTCAGATGAACTGCTGTCTCTATGTTCACAGTAACAGATGTGTACCACTGTACAGACTGTTATACTATACAGATAGTCACCATCTGTGTGAAGTGCCATTGCATATTGTCCAGTACACATCTAGCTGCTAAATGTAGTTTTACCTTTCAGATATTCTGGATCATCGTGAAGGGCCCATTCTGACATTCTAGTAGTCGCTTGTCGCTGCACGTGCCCTGCGTGCAATGCTCAGGAAACTACTGCTGCTAGGGCAGAGTTACCAGAATCGCCGTGCCTGTGTGATATTAGGGTGATGATTTGGTGGCACCATTGACTATGATTCATGTAGTAGGAATGGCGGGGTGGAGCAACTGATACTTGCAGGTTGATGGATTGCCAGTACTTGTGCTGCTCTTTCACTTTATCTCAATTTCCATGCTTTATAGAAGATCCAGATGGTACAAAACATTCCCTTATAGCTACTAAAACTTTGCCAGATGGATCTTTACCTTTTCCAGAGTGTCTCCACATAAATTCACATAAATGTGATTCAAGATTATGTTTTCTGTGATGATTTTGTTTTTTCATTTGTTCAGAGTGTTGAATATGTACACCCATGCAGTGAAATTTATGATTTACTGTGAATTGTGGGAAGTTTAATTCCTAAATCTTCTAATTGTTTACTACGGATAAAAGAGTCAGAATAAATTGATCCTTATTCTGCATATTTCTGATTACACCCATAAGGTTTGTGACTGACCAATCATCTACTTGTACCACAAAATATTTGTGGGTTTCTTGGCAAATTCTGTCAACTACCAACTGTTGTGATGTCACTCTCCTGCATTATTGTTTTGTTTTATAATAGATGCATGAACTTCAACAGTTTTGCTGTTGCCAACATTTTTTGTCAACAGCTTTTTGTTCCAAAAAAATGGTATAACCTCTCTTATGTAATTGTTTCAATTAATTACTGTGGAATTTCACAAACCCAGTTGATGCTTACAGAAGAAAATTGAGGATGATTCAAAAGGCCAACAGTAATAGAACGCAGATCTGTAACCAATTGTTCTCTCCTATTACTGTGGCTGTATGACAGTAAGTCTTGTAACATCACTATTATTACTGCATGTTTGAATGTTAGTTTTGTGATTATTCACACATTTCCATGTGTTTGGCAGTAAAAAATAATAGTGTCCTTGTGATGGTAAGTCCCACAATGTTGAACTGATTTTTAGAAGTTCTTGTTAATAACCAACCTGATGCACTTATTCATGTATTTATTTATTCATTTCATCTCTCTACATGTTTTGAGCATCAAGTGCTCATCATCATGAGATCGAATTGTATTAATACATCATCTGGTATGATTAGTCTGTGTAAGTGACTGCTTGGTATGCCGGTGTACCGGCATACCAAGCAGTCACTTACACAGACTAATCATACCACATGATGTATTAATACAATTCAATCTCATGATGATGAGCACTTGATGCTCGAAACATGTAGAGAGGTGAAATTAATAAATAAATACATGAATACTGGCATACCATGCAGTGACTTACACAGACTAATCATACCAGATGATGTATTAATACAATTCGATCTCATGATGATGAGCACTTGATGCTTGAAACATGTAGAGAGATGAAATGAAAAAATAAATACATGAATAAGTGCATCAGGTTGGTTATTAACAAGAATTTGTGACGAGATGTGCGGTCAACAAAATATAAAATGATTTTTCGAAGGTAACACAACACCCTTTATAAGCTTAAATTGTCTGTGTGAGCACCACATCACTGCTGCCCTTCAGTATTTGAATCACACGTGATGCAAGTAGAAGCAGAACTCAGACCAAAAGCAGCATGTACTGGCATATCCGTTAACACACAAGTACCTAAGATCTTGTAGTTGTTGTTGTAGTAAACTTAAATTGTTATATGATGTTTTTTGTGATCGTAATGCATCCAGGGAGCAGTTGTGACACGATGTATGATATTTAGATGCCTTGTGGTGACTGTATATGTATACATTTATGGTCTCTCTAACACATTGCTGTCGTAATGTTGTTACAAAATGCATTGTTTGTGCTGTCACGGGTTAAGTACTGGGTCACAGTGTATCCACATTTTTAAAGGTAATCATGTTGTCACTTGGAAATAGGAGATCACCTCTTGCACGAAGATCTGTGTTTTGTGACAGTAGAGTCACTGCCTGTCAGTACACTTTGTGCCACCATGTTAACTTGTTCAGAATTAAACCTCACCTGCATAATATTCAGCGACTCTGTTTGTACCTTACATAGCACACAGTGTGACTCCATTATGAAGACCAAGTGGTTAATACTGTTTTGAGGGCATAATTTCAATTTATTGAGTGAGATGGGTGGGGCATGTAGCATGTAAGGGGGAGGGGCATGTACAGGGTTTTGGTGGGGAAACCTGAAGGAAAGAGACCACTGGGGAGACTCAGGCATAGATAGGAGGATAATATTAAGATGGATCTTCAGGAAGTGGGATGTGGGGGTATGGACTGGATCAGACTGGCTCAGGATAGGGACAGGTGGCAGACACTTGTGAATGCAGTAATGAACCTTCAGGTTCCATAAAATGCGGGGAATTTCTTGACTAGCTGCAAACTGGTTATCTTCTGAAGGCAGACTATGCTCCAAGGAGTAAGTAAATAAGTAAGTAAGTAATTTCAATTTATTCTGTGAATAAAATATTGCAACGGCACTTCTGTGTTTCCTAAGGCGACCCAAACTACTTTTATCTGGGGTATGTATAGAGGGTAAGAGGGATGCAGGTAATGTGTGTAGTTCCATGTAAGAGAGGTGTGAAAAATAACTGATAACAATACTTACTGAATGAAAAAGCATAGAAATTAGCAAATGAGTTCTTATTACACAGTACTGATTTGGAGAAATGATCTCATAGTCATCTGTCTCCGCTCTTTCACTTCATGTCATATAAATGCAGGTAAAGAGTACAAGAAATTTGCACGTCACATTACAGACATAATATGAGAATGAAATATCTCAGCTTGCATGGTCAGGGACCATGTAAAGTCCCTTTCCATAGCTCCTCTAGCAGAAACGTAATTTTGAATAATCAGACCGATATGAATATTGAGAGCTGTTGATCAAAGATACCTTGCAGAATATTCTGTCTTACAGTTTGCTATCCAAAAATATGAACAGTAATATATACTGAAGTATAGTTTTGTTTGTTGTTTTGTATGGGTATGAAAATTTCTCACCCATTGAGGGAGGAAGATAGGCATGGAGCAGTGGTTTCCCCAAGCGTTCTCTGTGGATCCCACAGTCCACCGTGACCAGTTACCAGGGGATCAGTGGCCATGGGTACATTTCTGTAATTGCTACTTTTAAGTTCAGTTACTTTTTAAATTAAAGGACTAATGTTTTGTTAAAAATAATCAAAGAACTTCTTTAATTGACGTGTTTATTTTATGTGACCGTTACAGTTTTATGTAATTATGAAACCCCCTGTAGCCATGAAGGGAACACAGATTAATGAAGGTCAAATCATGCAATGCTTTGTTGCATATGCTACTGGTATGTATTTGTAGTTATCTGAAATCAGTACTGAGATAAAAATTTTTAATTGGATATCTGTTACCTGGACACTGTATTAACGTGAACACGGATGGTAGGATCTGTGGCTTTTTTTGAAGCCAAAGTGTGTCCGTGAACAAAAAAGTTTGGGAAACACTGCCTTAGGGTGTTCAAGAAGAGGGTGCGGAGGAAGACATTAGGGCCTAAGAATGATGAGGTAACAGGAGAGTGGAGAAGACTACGTAATGAGGAGCTTTATGATGTGTACTCATATTATGAGATAAAGAGAATTAAATAATCGGGACATGTAGCACTTATGGAGGAGAAGAGAACTGCATACAGGGTTTTGGTGGGGAAACCTGAGAAGAGGAGACCACTGAAGAACTAAGCATAGATGGGAGTATACTATTAAAACGGATCTTAAAGTAGTGGGATGGAGGAGGCTTGGACTGGATTGATCTGGTTGAGGTTAGGGACAGGTGGCAGTCTCTTAATGAACAGGGTAATGAATCTTCTGGTTCCATAAAATGCAGGGAATTTCTTGACTAGCTGAGGACTTATTAGTTTCTCAGGACTCTGCCTATTGTAGTTTGTGTTGATCAAAGAATGTTCAGAAGCACAGTGAAGCTTCAAACATTGTGGGGAATGGATGACAGAAGGGATTAAGTGGAGGGGGTTAAGGTATGGCAGGAATGTCGCTATGGTAGATCATGGGGTGTGCCCTCAGCAACACATCTGTCACATCAAATAATGCACACTGACTCAGTGGTCTAAAAGCAGAGAAATTTTAATATTAAAGCCGATGCTAACCACCGAGCTTTGAATAGTCATTATAAACAGATACCAGCATTGTTGTGAGTCTGCTGGGAGAGACTGCACCGACTGCATGTGTTAAAGTGAGAACACAGACATTGCAGTTGGTGGCCATTAACCACAGACAAGTGTTCTGTGCTGCTGCTTGTCACCAGATGTTTTCCCCTGTACTGTATTATACATGAACACGAGAATTGACCCTGTGCCTTTACTGTCAGTAGGGCACTAAACCTGAAGTCCTTTTGCCGACTCATGGGCTGACAAGGAGTCCATCTACACAGATTTGTGTTGCGTCTGTGCAACCACAAAAAATCTAATAACATTTGTGTTGTCCCATTTTATTGCATGAGATTATTTTGTGTCTGTATTGCTTGATTTATTTAGTGCCCTTTGCCTATCATTCTGTGTGTTTGCTTTTATCAGCTGGACATTTGCAAGTAAATCTATGTTTCAAGTGATTCTGTTATTTCAAACATTATGTTTCACTTCTTTCTGTGGGTGCTTGGTGGCACAGTTGGTTGCTGCACAGCGCTGCAAGCCAGCAGGTCGTGGGTTCAATTCTTGATGGGGTCACTGGATTTTTCATTGACTTAATCCTTCCAACCACACTATGGCCCTGGGGTCGACTTAGCCTGTGACAGAGATGAGTACCAGGGATGCCTCTTGAGGGTTTAGGTGGCCGATGCGTAGGTCTGACAACCTTACTACCTGCTTGTGCTGATTGTCTGGAAATCCCAGGAGCCTGAAACTCCTGGAGACCTTGGGGCCTGTTGAGGCCTGTACAGGGATAGCTTTACATAGCTGTACTTGTTTCTATTAATTATTGTTGACACTGCCTGTGTGGCACTGGTGACAGTGGTTGAGCAATGTATGTTGTGTGGCAGGTTATTTTTTCCTTCATACTTTTCCATGTACACCAAAATACGAGGGTTGGAACTTTAATAGTGGCAACTATTTATTTACAACTGATACAAAATAGATACATGTTTCAAAGTTTTACTTTCCTTCAGTGTAGTCACCAGCATTGCGTACAAC
>Ga0209629_10004717_pt1 | contig 10147 bp, 3 predicted proteins | sample TergutCu122P5_FD_187286 | JGI IMG/M metagenome (GOLD analysis project Ga0209629, IMG submission 187286) | Cubitermes ugandensis P5 segment gut microbial communities from Kakamega Forest, Kenya - Cu122 P5 (SPAdes) (version 2) | ecosystem: Host-associated > Arthropoda: Insects > Digestive system >... | reverse complement strand
ACCCCACCAAATACACCTATTCTGTACAAAGGTAAAGGAAGGTAAGGGCTGTCTCAGTATGAACCCCCTGACACTGGATCAATTTCTTGTAAGTCCTTTATTGCATACTGGTGATAAACCAGAATAAGTGTACCTTAATGCCTGCTGCACATAATGATAGAAAAACACAGCAGTTATTTCTTAAAACTTCCAAAGGTGGTAGGTGAACCTAGCCTTGAAATAACATGCAACTTAGATGCAAACTATGAAATGATAACCATTTATTTTGCATGTGTCTGCCTGTCAGTCTTGTGAGGTGGCAGCTGCAACAAACTTACATATCAATCACATCCTGTAATCATTTAAAGAGGCACAAATTTTTTTTCAAACCTAACATACGTTCACTCAATTTATAACCTTATTTCACTCTTTACAAACAAATTTGCTTTGGAGATCTGTTGCTGCACTTAGAGCTTCAACGTAGCATGTCACAAACGGTTGAATCCACAACAAATTCATTAGTTGTGACATAAAAATGTGGTAACACTATATTTTATGGCTCTATGACTTCAAATCAGAATGCAGAACTGCATGTGGTTTCAGGAGTTGAAGGTCAACAGACTTGATAATGCACTGTTTGTGTCATACATTTTCCTATAACTGTACATTAATTACCAACTTTGATGCACTGATTATTATTTATTCATAAAATACTATTCTCCTCTACGTTTCGAGCCTGAAGTGCTCGTCTTCAGGAGGATAGTGTTGTACACATGCAGCATATGGTACTGTCATTCTCTATGACAGTTCCTGGTGGCCTGTTGGTACACAGCTCACGCTGTGTACCAACAGGCCACCAGGAACTCTCATAGAGAGTGACAGTAACATATGCTGCATGTGTACAACTGTATCCTCCTGAAGACGAGCACTTCAGGCTCGAAACATGTAGAGGAGAATAGTACTTTATGAATAAATAATAATCAGTGCATCAAAGTTGGTAATTAATATACAGTCAATTCATGATGCATGGTCAGAAAAACATCAAATTTTCCTATAAGTTGCTTTTTACCTGCAGAGTCTACACACATAATGGCAGAAGGTGAAAATGCACCACTTGAACAAACAGTTCATATCATGTGTCTTGATATACTTTCTAAGACGTTCAAATTGTTTGTAACTGAAAGGTCAGAATGTTGACCTACTGTAGAGTAATTAAAATTAAAGTACTAAGTAACGGTGGGCTACACTTCTTTCCTGATCGTCTGCCCACACGTGAGAAGTTGCCTGTTGGATCTCCAGTGCTCATTTCAGTAATTAACACAGGCAATCCACATACCATCCTCAAAAATAATTCACATTTAATACAGATACCTGCAGTGCCTGCAACTAATCAGCAACCAAGCAGAATCAGTCAAGGGTTTAGGGTAACACATAAGGTTAAAAACTGCATACCAACCACGGAATGTTCTAAGGAATTTCCTCATGTTCATTTGAAAGAGTACGTGAACGACCAAGATATGTCCTAATCAACATATTTACATGCAGATACAATAAAAAATAATGAACTTCAGTTCGTACTGAAATTGGAATGCTATTGCAGGAAAAGGAAGGGGTGGTAATCGAGATGCCTAATGAAGGGAGATGGATGCAACAGATGTATCAGACACACTGGGGAAATGACAGAGAAATATAATGTTTAGTATCAATCAACCACCATACGAAATGTACTTTCTGTAACACTGTTGCATTAGTCACTTTTATGGCTATTATATTAACACAATCTGAACCGATTACAGTAGAGAAAATCTTCTTGATTTCAATCAGAAGTTGCAGGACAGTCAATAACCGTTCTTGGTTAGAATGGTTTCAGGTGACCGAACTGTATCCTGAATCTTTACTTCCAAAATTTACAGGTAAAATGACTGTACTAAGTAACTAACTAACCACATGGAGCAGAGTTCCTCGTGTGAAGCTAAACTGTACTACCAATAAATGGAAAATTATATGATCACCTACAGTTACCTGTACATTACAGGGAGGGGAAAGGAGGACACCTAATACATATTTTATATTACTTCAGAATTCCATAAATATACAAGATGTACTTTCTCAAAGCATGTCACTGCTGACATGCTGCGAACGAAAACACCTGACTTAGGACTTCAAATATTAGTGACTATATTACGGAGCTGTGACAGTTGAGTCCTTAAGCATGGACTGGGCTAAGGGGAAGAACGAAGGGTTTGCATCCCCAGCAGGGGAACAGATGGCTCCTCTTCATTAGTGCCTAGACCAGGCGTCGGCAACCTACGGCACGCGTGCCAAGCGTGGCACGATTTTCAATGACACGCTGAGTGAACTGAAATACAGTAATTATGATCTCATAAAAAACTGAATCTTTAATTAAATAGAAGCATATAATTCTTTTAAAGCTATTCCTGTTTTTTACATCCCTTCAAAACGAAAGTTTCGATAAGATCAAGTTAACGTGTTTCAATGGTTGTTGTATATAAAAATATGGTGGGCTTGGGTGGGTTGGCACGCTGAGTGACTTTGCAACACTACTTCGGCACAACACTACTAAAAGGTTGCTGACCCCTAGTCTAGACCATGCTCAACCACCCACCCCAAGTGAACTCCTTCTCATGTGGGTACAGTAGATACAGCATTACACTGACAATTCGCTTCCAACTAGTATGAGGATTAAATTTATACTGTAGTGCAGACTTAGCTACAGGCGCAACTTTGCACTTCCCTGTCATAACTAACATAGTTTAGTTAACATAATCATAAAAACAGAATACATGCCTATCCATGCTTGTTACTTCAGTAGATGGTCATTATCTTCAAAATAACAAATTGTATTCATCAGTATTGGCCATGAATGTCCATCTGGCAACATAACTTAACTGCTACTGAGCTGCATTCCAGATAGTGACTAATAGTGTTTTATGTTGCAGCACTGTCTTTGTTGTGACAGATTCTTACAATACAATACAATACCTTGAAAGAATGAACATTTCCAATAAAACATTAACAGTCCTCCCCTCTCCTTCTGGATAAAACAGAAGTGATAAGTGGGATGATTTATCTTCGAGAAATAACTTTATAATATGGCATTTAAGCCATTTTGGTGTACATACAGAAAGAAATTTCAGAAGATGTGCATTATTTATGCTCTGATGATCCAACACCAATTAAAGCTGACTGTCTTTAGGAGTGTCATCCCTGTTGTGTATCTTAGAACTAAATAGACTAACACGTACAGAAAAGGCAGTCAAAAACACAACTATATTTGTAATATACAAGATGGTAGTGTATATACAAATGTCTCAGCCAACTACATGTTTCGGCCTTGCTGGGTGTCACAGCGGATGGCTGTGACACCCAGCCACCTGACCAAACAGTGCAAGAACCCCGAGTCCCCTCACGACCCTCACTAGCCTACCAATAATGGACAAATATGTCACCATAGACTAATGTAAACAATGCATATTTTAATACCACTAGTTTGTACACATGCCCCATTTTTGTAAATGAGATATCTCCCCCCCCCGACTTCAATGGTTGTATTGCACTATTGTACATTTCCTCTGACTAAGGTATCCAACCTGAAGATGGCCTAACTAGATGAGGCCGAAACATGTAGTTGGCTGAGACATTTTTATATACATTAACATCTTGTATATTACAAATATAGTTGTGTTTTTGACTGCCTTTTCTATACGTATTAGTCTACTTAGTTAAAGCTAACTGATTACTTTAAAAAGGCATTTCTTTCAAAGTAGATATGAGTTGAGTTTTATGTTTAAATACATTTTTCACAAGATTGGACTCATTGTAAGCTGTGTTGGGAAATATGTCCCCTGATACTGACACGTCAAAACAGCTATACATTTGGGTGAGACAAAATATGGATAGAGGTTAGTGTAAATTTCACCAGGATCTAACCAAGAAAAGGTTAATATCTGTCAGTGCAAGTGAATGTTATCCTCCACGTGAGATCCAAGGTTCTTGTGACGAGTATTCCCTTAATGTGTGTCATCCTGTTGTTTTATATAAAAAAATGTTACTAATAAAATACCATCAACAGTTGGTTCAATGATCCAGATTAAGATCTTTGCATGTGAAGCTGTGCTGTTTGGTAGCCACGTACCAATGTTTTGTGCAACCTGCAATTTCAAGGCACAAGCGTTCTACCCTGAAGGCTGAGGCAGGAAGTTCTTAAAAAATGTTGGTACCTCTCCATCTGACTATACAATTTCACATTTTAGAGCACTGTGGTAAGAGTAACCATACACTACACTAACATCTCAACGTTCATGATTAACTGGGACTGATAAAACCATCACAAACATCAGAAACTGTCTTCACTGTAAAACACCTATTTGGTTCCAAAAGCTTAATACCAGTCAGAAAAATATAACTTAACCTCAAAAAAGCATAAACATTTATTTTCAATACAATACAATTTTGGAATCATAAAATGCATTAAATGACTGAAGGAGAGATTCGTTCCATTAAGGACAAATGCAATGAACCTCACTTAATGAAAGACACAGCTTTACTTTGCTGAAAGGTAATCCACACTACAGGAGAGGAGAAAAATCTGATTTGCAAGCCACATGGTGTCATCCTGATTTGTCAGAACCAGTCTTGAAAATTGAAACAATGGTATCAAAATGGGTGATCATGAAAGTAGAAATCCCACACTTATGTTCACAAACTCTGAATTCTACTGTGCTGTATTTTGAAACCATCTGTATCCAGGACTAAGAACCTGACAATGTGAAAAACTACCATGCCATGAGTCCTTTAAAATGGCTCTTTCCCGGGAAAGGGGTTGGCAGCCACAGAAGTGGTGTCGACCACCCACTCATTCTAGCACTGGGGTTGAAAAATGGGTATAGCTGGGTACAACTATAGCTCTACCTCCCCTCTGTGCCTACACTAGCATATTATGGGGTGATCTTTACCTTTACTTTACTGTTCAGTCATTCTGTCATATACAAGTAACACATAAACTGAACTAAAATTACAGAATATAGTTTTCTGCCACACCACTCTAATTCAGTAAATCAGTACCTTTCTCTGACATTTAGAATTATTGAGAGGGTTATGGATTCTGGTGTTTCATAACAGAATCCGTCTGCAGCCATGACTATCACATAAAAATGTAACTCTTTACATGCAAACACATGTTCTACATAACAATGTAATGAAATAAGTGGCATGGCCACTTATGGACAACAATTATACCAAAAGAAAAATGTCAAAGGAATCCACTTAATGGTGACCATAAACTTGAACCTCTTCAGCACGCATTCATGTGTCAACTACAGCCACATCCCATTCAAGATTTGTGTCTCATGTGAGCTTATTAGACTCTACAAAAAGGTAAATGAATTAAACTGAACACACCTGATCCTAAATGTGGATTTGCTGGAGAAATAAACAAACAAAAGATGAGGTTCTCTAAGCAGTGAGTATGATGATTATCATACCCTGGGATGTGACCCCAAGTAGCTAAGCATTAGATAAGTAGGCCGACCAGAGTTTTGGAGTGAAATGATGCTACCATTTTCAAGCTACTCTGAAGACCAACAGTACATACATACCAAATTACTGGATATCATGTCCACAACAACCATAATCTTAATGTAAAAGTATGTCACATAAGAAGAAAACACACCTGTTTCTCCATTGACAATACAACTAGAAAGTCTGTTGGTATATTTCTATACCACATCAGTGTGCTGCTAGCAAAAAAGGCAAAATGGTCAATGTCTCACATAAGAGACAAACAAAAATAACATCCATTGCAGTTTCATAATCAGACCCTTAAATAGCTACATTTCCTTGGTGATGATTAAACTGTTTCACATTAATGTACTTCAAGCTTCCTGTTATGTCCCTACACAAAGATACACAAATTACTCATGCATTTTCAACATTCTACATGATGGCAATATAATATAGGTAACAAAGGTTCATGCAATACCTTCTATTAAAAAGGCTAACACTGCCAGTTAAATAAGCACTTCCATAAACATGCTACATTCAACTGACGAAGCAATGTTTTAGGGCCACAAATCATTTCTGAAAGGAGGATAAGTCACGATTACCACATTTATGTTCCACGACCAGCTGCACATTATTTAACCTGATATCAAAACAATGTGAGAATGATTTAAAACACCATGTGAGTTTATGTGAGTTATGATAAATTTACTTACAATATGAAATACCAGACTCAACATACAATGCCTTGTCTAGCATTCTTACTTTCAGAAATGAATGGAAATTAGGAAGTAATACAGGATTTATGGTATCTACTACTAAACGATCTATGATAGGACTATTAATAAGCAATAAATGGACTATATGTTTCGATGTTAGGAACTCCGTACCAAACTTTTCACCACCATGCAAATTAATTTATAAATGCCAAAGCCTGTTACCAACGTACAAACGACTCTACAGAAGTCGAAAACCACAACAGCCTACGTAACTGCTATACCGGCTAATTAACAGGTAATTAACACAACACCATCTACTCATATATCCCACCATTATCGGAGTGACGAAAAACATATCGGGTATATTGTTCCACATTTTTTGTGACATGACGTTTCACTCAATTTTGACACTTAAGGTAATTACTTTCGTTTATTGAGCACTTCATATGAAATTCACCCCAATTATAATGGTCCCTCTGCGATGTGTCCGCTCTCGTGGAGCCGCTAAAGGGCTGGGCAAGGACCTGTACGTTCACATCGGATTCGTCTTCCCAATCGCATCCAAATTCAGTTCAAAAAAAGATGCCGAAACTATCAGTACTGCCTACAAAAACAAAAATTTCAATAGAATGTGATGCCAACTTCAAATTTCGTTTGAAATCTGCCCCCGAGACCTACAATTAACGCCAGTATTTTGGCCGATGACTAATTCTTTGTCGCGGTCAGTATTTCACTTCATACCACTTACAACCCAAATACTTTTGCGCCATTTTGGAATTGATGTCATATAATGGCAGTCACAGATACAGCCACCAGAGGGAACGACTGATAGTTACGTCGTGTGCTGCCCTCTGCCGCCCTGTACTTGAACATTTTTATTGACGTGATTTCAAAGACGATTAACGACCTTAAGTGTTCTTGTCCGCTTAACAAACCCGGCCATTGTTTACGCACCAGACCACTCTCTCAGTAGAGGCATTACATGAGTGTATTGGGCAAATTCTGGTTGGGATGATTTGAACGAAATTTAGAAACAAAATATGCCTACCACAACCTGTACACTAATTGAGAATAAAATTAAATACTGACAAATGCACTCATATATTCTTAAAACACCACTTTCTGTTACTCCAACATGTTTCAGGCCCCAAAAGGGCAATCCTCAGGCAGTACAATTGATACAATCCAGCAGCAAGGTCAACAAAATTAGTCACCAGAAGTAAACTCTTTGCCTTCCAGTTTGCTATCCAAAAATACAATGATTAAGATATAAAGCATTATAATTTTGCCTGTTGTTTTGTATGGGTGTGAAACTTGGTTGCTCACATTGAAGGTGGTAAGCAGGCTGCGGGTGTATGAGAATAGGTAGCTGAGGAGAATATTTGGGACTAAGAGGGACGAGGTAACAGCAGAGTGCAAAAAACTACATAATGAGAAGCTTAATGATCTGTACTCCTCACCCAATATTGTTAGGGTAATCAAATCGAGAGTAATGAGATGGGCGGGGCATGTAGCATGTATAGGGGAAGAGGAGAGATGCATACAGGGATTTGGTGGGGAAACCTGAAGGAATGAGTCCACTTGGAAAACTCAGGCATACACGGAAAGATAATATTAAGAAGGATCTTCGGGAAGTGGGATGTGGGGGAATGGACTGGATTGATCTGGCTCAGGATAGGGACAGGTGGTGGCCACTTGTGAATGCAGTAATGAACATTCATGTTCCATAAAATGTGGGGGCTTCCTTGACTGGCTGAGAACTGGTAAGCTTCTCAAGAAGGATTGCTCTATGGAGTAAGCAAGCATGCAAGTAAGGTTATAGTTATAATAATTAGGGGGGGAGTTTAACCTGCAAACAACTGAATTGGATTTGTATATACTTCCTATAGAGAAATGGAGCAATTTGTGGAAATAGAATATTTAGGCTGCCAAAATGTAGAAAATAAACATCAGCCAAAACATAAGAAATAATTAACATGCTATTCTGACAATCAGCTTAAGGTAGGATGAAAGTTGTTAATACCTTCCAACTTAGTATACAGCAAGTAGTGTGTTCACAGCAGCAATATGACTCAAGTATCATCATACCTTTAATAACTTTATAACTATTTTAAAAGTTTTTACATTCTAATGATTATCACTATAAATTTTACATCTGGCAAATCATTTTGCTGACCTTGCTGCTGGAATGCATCAATTACACTCCCTGAGGATGGCCCTTTGAGGTTACACAATCTTGTGGTTTTATTCTTTTTTCATTTATTGTCTGATTAATTGCAGTGTGCTCTTTGGAGACAGGTTGTCTGTCTGTCGCTGTATGGTAAAAACTGTAGTTTACAAATGCAATTTTTATTAGTGCAACTAAAAATTTTCATTCCCATCATATACCCATGAAATTAAGAGCATGCTTAAAGACATGAGTATAATCTTTCAGAAACTTTTCTTCATAGTCAATGAATGTACCTGTATTGCATGAAGTTCATCTAGATGCTACATGCAAACCCTGTGCCTATCTCACAGAAAACACGGTCACCAATGCAAAGACCAACTGGTTTTATTGCTGTTTATTTCGAGAATCACGAGAAATGCATAAATATACTGTGGGCACAATGCAGAATTGTTTCCTGTTACACCAGGTGATACAAAACATTGTTACACTCTGTTTTAAAAAGTTAATCAAGACCTCAGTGCACAAAAATACAGAAATGCACAACAAAAACTAATTTTCACCAAACATTAAACATGTTGAACTTGTAGCTTCATTATCAAATGTGCCACACTGAAATCCATGTAACTTAAGGTAAATGGGATGGTATAGTAATGTCCCTGTTCATGCTAAAGAGGCACACAGGTAGGAGTGGAGGCACAGCTCTATTCATTGTTCACCTGGGCACTAGATGGACACTGAGGGGTCAACTGCTGGCCCTGGCTGCTTTACCCTGAGGGAAAGGACACACAGTACTCATGGACTAGGGACCTAGATGAGTCCCAGAGCCAGCCTGGATATTCTATAGAGGGGAAAAATCTCTTTCATTTGCCAGGAACTGCACCTCAGATGACCAGCTCATAGACTACTCACTATACCAACTATGATATTCCACCCACCCACCCACCCATGTCATTTGAAGTTCCTATAAATCCTTCACTCAACTTAGTAAATATCTAAAGGTGCAATAAAAATGGAGGAAACTCTAGAGGTCTTAACTTTATTGCAAAAAGGGAACTGTTACATACCCCATGTGACAAAAGTTTTGTGAACAAAATTGTTTTCCATCATTTGCTACATGTCTTACATACCACACCCTACATTCATTGACCCCCAGAATTTTGAAAACACTCTCACATCCTACTGTCAGCAACACTGATCTGATTACCCTAGCAATACATCGTGGAATGAACAAATTGCAATGTCCCTGTATATGCAGTTTTCCTCATTCTTTTGTTACTTTCTCTCATTTAGGTCCAAATATTTTTGTAAAACAAAAACCAAAATTGCAGATGGCAGGTCACACATTTCAGTACTTGTGTCACCATCAAATTCTTAAAACACTTTCAAATTTGAACACAGCAGACAAAAATTCACTAGTCAGCCCAACAACAGGCATATAAATTGCTGACGGCGAAGAGAAGTTCATTAATAACTATATTCCTAAATTCCTATAGATAATTTATGAAAATATGTAGCCTCAAGCTGGATACTTTTGCCAATATGTTTATGAAAACTGGGGAGAAAAAAAAACCATCCATACCTGATGCTTATGTTTTACATGGAAATAAAATGCCAACTAGATGCAACAGATGGTTTCTTTATTGCAGATCTTACTGCTTGCTCAACATTTTTCTGGCACCATTATGCCCATCATCAGGAGCTCAAGAGTATTATACAGGTGGCTGCTGCCTGTGGTATTTCGTGCTGTGGTTTTCAAGCT
>Ga0209629_10004716_pt1 | contig 10147 bp, 9 predicted proteins | sample TergutCu122P5_FD_187286 | JGI IMG/M metagenome (GOLD analysis project Ga0209629, IMG submission 187286) | Cubitermes ugandensis P5 segment gut microbial communities from Kakamega Forest, Kenya - Cu122 P5 (SPAdes) (version 2) | ecosystem: Host-associated > Arthropoda: Insects > Digestive system >... | reverse complement strand
ATTTATTCGCAGCTACCCTCCATATCGGAGGCCGTTCCTCCATCCGCAACCTGAGGACGCGCCATGCTGTGGTGACAGGGACCCACTTAACACAGACATCTTTGTTACTACCATTTAAAAACTCACAAATCTAGAAAGTATAAATCCTAAACTGTCTTCACCAAATAACTGAAGACAGCAGATAACAGAGTGGCAAAAACAAAGAAACTGTTATGTATGTGCACACTTTGTTCATACTGCTTTCATTTACACAGAAATGTATAAACATAATCAACAGTGTTAAATAACCATAAAACATAATCTGAGAGTTGATGAAACAGCGTGCTTTATGCAAGGGTGGCCTCTGATGAAAACACAGAATTTGGCCCTTAACAACCAACTCCTTGCTGACAACAAAACCGTGTTCACACCAAAAGATATTTTCACTTGTGGATGAAGGATTCACACTATACCTATTGTTACACCTGCAACAAATTAGATATAAATACCAAAATTGCTTCTTTTCATTGCAGTCTTCTCAAATCCGCTCAATGTGTTTGGCCATTAATAACTGTCACACAAGATCAGAAAGGAGAAGGCTATACTCATACCATCTGTCTCTCCATATTCACTGGCTTCATCTTCCCTGTGTCTTGAAGTAACTGGAACAACTCTGGGATCACTTGACTTTAAGTCAGCTGTTGTCACATGCCGTGTCTGGTCATCTGTACATTTAACATCCAATGTAAACTCAACACTACAATCTGGACAAAAGTCTGCACAAGTGCAATCCTGAAACAAAATTCCGAAACTAATTTCAGTGCTCCATTTTTAGAAGAATACTGAAATGTAATTGTATACACAAAAATTATCATCACACTTTCTCTATTATAACTCCACCATGCCAAAAGGAATGAGATGAAATGTTGCTATTTATCTGTTCTATACAATCTTAACATGTGCCAGTATAAATAATATCACACTACTTTCAAGTGATGTTGGCTACAAACACTGACATTCTAATATTTGTGGTTCTGAGGGCAGTGATTACTGTCTCCAATATTTATACATGTTTAACTAATCCAAATCTAAACTGATAATAACATGTGGTTATGAATTTACTTTATATCTGTTCTCTAGGAACAAAATTAAAAGTATGCAATCTTGATGAGTTACCCTGCATAAGTATAAACTGAGTCAGCTAGCTGATATGGAATTTATGTAACCCATAATAAAAAAAAGACATATCTATGAATTTACATGTCTCTACAGTGCCTATTACTGTCACTCGGTATGTGTGTCTGCCTGCCTGCCAGTCTACAAGTAAAACCTCTAGAACCACTCAACAATCACAGAATGTGCTGATGTTGAAAAATTCATGACAAACTTCTGACCTATTATAGTTTTTATTAGAATCAAATAAACATAAAAACAAATTTATTCAGACACATCCTGTTGTGTTTTTATATATCACACAAATGAAATACACCATACAACAACACACTTTAATGTCATGTTACACTGCGCTGCATGTTTAATCACAAGAACCATCTTCAGGCACTTCTAATTACAACAATTTAAAACACAAGTACATTTTAGCATGCAACTGTTCTGTTAGTGAGACCTAACTAGATTCTGGCTATTTATTAAAAATAATACACATCATGTTTATAGGTTACAATAACATCCACATTTATGATATAAATAAAACCTCTTCATGTTCATCTCGGACTAAACGGACCTGCTGATGCAAATAAAATCAATCCTCTATGCTCTACAGGAGACACTTTATGTGAAGCCTGTATGCATTTCTGTACATACGTGGTCGAACAATAAAGTTTGCGAACTATGGCAGTCTCTTTTTGAGTGGCATCTATTACTGTCTGTCTGTGTTTTGGTGTGCTGCCACGAGAATGTCAGAGCTTGAATTAGAGCAATGAACGAACATTAAATTTCTTGTTGTTAGTTGATGTTGAAGTTAGTGCAAGTTTACGGGGATAATGCTATGAAGAAAACAGCAGTTTACAAGTGGGTGAAACGTTTTTCTGAGGGAAGAGAAAGTGTCACTGATGAAGAGAGATCAGGACGACCAGCAACAAGCAGAAATGAAAAAAACATTGCAAAATTGTGTGTGAAAATCGTCGGCTGACTGTCAGGAGCATAGCAGAGCAAGTAAACATCAACAGAGAAACAGTTGGGAAAATCTTAACTGAAGATCTTGACATGAGGAAGGTGTGTGCAAAAATGGTCCCAAAGGAGCTCACTGAAGAACAAACATAAAGAAGAGTTTTTAGCTACTAAACAAATAACTGTGTTGGAACACCCTGCCTATTCACTGGATCTAGCCCCCAGTGACTTTTTTCAGTTTCCGGAGATAAAAGAAATATTTAAAGGAAGGCATTTTGATGACACTGATGACATCAGGAGTAGTACAATGGCAGCTCTGAAGGCAATTCCACAAAACCAGTTCCAAAATTGTTTCGAAGGGTGGACTAGGTGCTGGCATCGGTGCATAGCTTCCCAAGGGGAGTACTCTGAAGGCGACCACAGTGGCATTCAGCAATGAGGTATGCAGCACTTTTATCGCGACGAGTTCACGAACTTTGTTGTCAGTGCATGTATCTCCAATATGCACAGGCCTACCCATCATCCCATACAAAAATTAAAGGAAAGTACTACATAAATGAACTCATAATTCTGTGCTAAACAAACATATGTCATTAATGCATTTAGACTGCACTGAAAAGGGCTTTGCTTTATTCTTTTAATATGATGCTCTATTACAAAGATGACTCTGAAGCTTCACTTTTATTATACATGCACTGTAAGTTTTCTCCATATTATAGCAACAGCATTAAAACTGAATGTGATAAGTTGTAAATCAGTTGTTAAGATACAGATAAAATTTATGTATGTATGTAATTTTCAACGAAACACGGACCCTTACACATAAAGCAAGTACTGTATTGTATGAGTCTTATGTGTAATGAATATAGCCACGCCATACCCTGGTATACTGGATTCTGTCAACAACTTCGTCTGAAGTTAGGGGTATGAGACCAATTCGATGTGCCAGAAATTCATCACTTAGAACAGTGGAGTTTGCCTCAAGCTGAACCCAGTCGATTGCCATTGTAGGAGTTTCGGCAATGAATACTCTTCTCATGCTGTTCGCAACACTAAAACCACAAGAGAGAAGCTGACTAAATCTTATATTAATACAACCTCAAAATAAAATCCATTGTTCTTATGGCAATTTCCATACTCTTTCAGAATGGTTCACCAAATGTTTATAACGTTTCTGTAAAGAAAACGTTGAATAACACATTACTAACCTCAAGTCAGTGTCTTCAATTTGAAATTTAACATTTTCTTCCGTGAGTTCTGTTATATGAACAGAGGGTTGATTTGCATACGGCATGGTTGCCTGTGAAGTCCACAGAAACTGTATTAACCGTTAAACGAAAAAAATGTAACACATACTAACACAATTACACGTAATTCCGAATGCATAAACAAACTACACCAACCTCTCAAACATTTCATACCAGCCAACATTGGCCTGGAGCGTGATTCAGTACAGGCAACATAATTTCAATATATCCCTATGATCGTTACCCCAAATTTGTAATGAAACGAAATTCTGGCTATCCAGTGCCTTTCAACTCTTTTTGGACTACGAAAGTGTAGATGGTCGAACATTGTCATATGCGTCGTGTGAACACCCGTCACTTGGCATAGGAATAATGTCACAGTATGGAAATTTCCCTTTATGGTATTTTCTTGTCAGTACTACTCACGGCGGACCGGAAGTTACTTAAAATGTATAATCTGTGCTTAGAATCTATGCTTAGAAGCACAGATCATCTAGTACTTAGAAGTACTTCGAATGGACGTGTTACGAAAGGAGTGTACTGAGATAGTTTAACAGTATGGCGTTGACGTATCATTCGTATTATTACGGAACCGTATGCCACGTATGTAAATGTCATAATGTCAATGGTAGAAAGCTGAAGAGATGTGGAGGTTGCAAAATGATATTATATTGCAGTCAGCAGCATCAGAAAGTACACTGGCCGTTGCATAAGAGCCTGTGCAAGTGCATTCAGTCTATTATGGATAGCCAAGGTTCTCAGTATTTTTTACAAAAAACACGTAAAGGATATTCAGTTGAAGAGTGGTGTAAAGAGCGGTCTAACGTAATGTTGTTGACACAGCTTCAGCTTGGTCGTAGACTGTCGGAAGGAGAGCAGCAAATGTTTATGTTTCCTAGAGTTTGTAAAGTGTGTTATGAAGGTGATCAAGAAAAGCTACAAGACTGTAAAAACTGTTTTTGTGTTTCCTATTGTTCCATAACACATAAACAGCAAGACTTTATAAGACATAGTATGTCATGCCATTGGTTAAAGTTGTGCTTTTACGTGGACAAGCACTTCATCCAAGCAAAAGACCCATACCCAGCCTTAAATGTTCCAGTGAGAGACAAATATGAACCTCTTCAATCTGACAAAGACGCGTTTATGTCTGTTCTTATGAAATATACAAAAGATATTACAAAGTGGAATATGAGTATTGAAGTTGCCCTGCTGTCTGAGCTTCTAACTTGCCCATTAACCTTGCTTTATGCATTAGAGAAACTTGGGACTCCCTTCAATAGAAGTTCAGTGATCCATGTGGTGGGAGCTGCCGCATTTGAATGCACATTTCTTAAGAAGTGGGAAATAATTTTGCATTACTTGCCACAGTTGACATGTCTTGACATAATATTTATAGGACCTGAAATTGAACAAGGGTTTGAAACAACATGTATATTGTGTGTAGACTGTCAGAAAAAAGGACGAGAATTAAATACTCATTTCCAGTATGGAAGTCTGTATCATCAGTATGCCACTTCTGAGACTTTCTTAAAGCCAGATGTTATTGTCGCTTATAACTGTGGCCTGCATGAATATGTGGGAACTGACACTGACACATGGCTACTGTCTTTACCGTTTTTGGTTAAATTTAATCAGACTCCATTGATATTAACGTCATACACTAGTGATGAAGCTTATAGGGACATTGCAAGAATTTTGGATTACAGAAAAGATAGTCTGACAGTGTATCTAAAATGTGCAAAGAATCCCTTTGCCAGCAAACGCCCATACAGGGACTGGGGTAGTGAGAATTGTGACGTTTTCTTTCAGAATAATTTTATAACCCTTGTAACACCACATTAACCCTGAAATTGCAACAAAATGAACTCCTAGCCACTGCCTTTAGAGGTAACTTTCTTTTTCCACATGGCTGTTTCTCAAGTGCATATTTTGAAAGATGCATGGTGCATGCAGCCAGGTGCAGTGCTCAGTGGATAAGCTGTAGTACTGCATGCTTTAGAGGTTAAGATCTTGAAGTGCTGTGCTTGCACTGACTCCTGTTGTAACTGTTGGATTCTGTCTCATGTATGTATAATTTTAAAGTAAATAAATGTTTGATAAACTTGTGTAAGGAACATATGAATGAATTTTAAAATGGTTCCAGCCCCACATGCCCGTCAGAACCATGGCTTTTAGCAACAGGATGTTCTTTCAATTGTCCCAGCCCTTTTCTTTAAAGACATTTATGTGTAAGGCTGTTATTACTTGGCAAAAGGAATGTTTATTGTGATTTGGTTCATACATTATGGGTCCTTGTCATCCATTTACTTATGTTCTCTGTGTACATTATTCTGAGCCAAGGTTTTCATGTAGGTAGAGTGCATGAATGTCATTTGAAATTCAGTACTGGTACTGTTTGTAAATTATGCAGTGAGATATATTACATATCCACATAATGAAAGGAAATCACAAACATAACCAAGAGAAGATAATTGTTAGAAACTACAGCAAGTTGAATTTTTTCCTTTCAGATAGCAGTATTTTAAGATGTCCCAGGATTGTTTAAGTTTGCTTAATGGAATGGGCAAGGTTTGAGAATTCATAAAAAAAAACAATCACAAACCCCTACATCACACACACTGCGTAATTTACCTGTATATACAAACAAGCTAACCAGATGGAGCAGAGTCCTTGAGAAGAGAGGGTTCATCAGCTACTCAAAATATTCCTGCATTTTATGAAACCTGAAAGTTCATTATTGTGTTCAGAACAACACGTGTTACAAGCCAGATGAATCTAGTTCCTGCTGTCCCATCCTGTTTCTTTAACAGCCATTTTAATATTATTTTCCCATCTCCTACATATTCCAAGCAGTCTCTTTCAGGTTTCCCCACCAAAACGTCTACGTATTTCTTTTCTGTCCCATAAATGTTGCATGTCCACCTATTTCTGTGACTCAATTTGATCATCCAAATAACACTGAATGAAGAGTCCCAGTAATGAGCTCTTCAAGATGCAAATTTCACCATCCCCCTTTTACTTCTATCTCCTATAACCGAATGTCTTCTTCAGCACCCTATTATCGAACACCTTCAGCCTGTATTCTTCCCGTAATGTGAGACCAGCTTTTACGCATGTATTAACACCACACAGGACTATAGTTCTCTCTATTTTAAACGGTGTTTTAGACAGTTAAAGGGCTATTTAACCCCTTAAGATATGGGCGTTCAACCGTTTTATGGAAAAGGGCCACACCGGTTACTGCGGGCCGGACGTGCAAAAATAAAGTGGTATACGGAACCACCTACACTGTTGTGTACTTTTTCACAGTTTACAGATGTGGCCTCAGGTCGCATAATACAAGTTGAAGGGCGGCGGTTTGGAGACCCATGCTCTAAGAAGACTCAGCTATCTAATGTAGGTTACACGATTATAAAGGAAGTTCAACTGAAAACCGAAACCAGAGGCACGGCAAGATTAACGGCCTTACATTGCCACGTATAATATGCACAGTGTAACTTAAACTGCATCTTAGAGAAGGTGCTGGAAGTGATCTCTTCAACTCTCAGAAAGGCTTGCTTTCGAAGGAACTGAAACAACGGGGAAAAGTGCCGTAAATTTCCTACACTCTTCATGTGATTTTGTTCTTATATAGCTTTCCGCAATGAAAATTCTCTGTATTGAGGTGTACTGCATACCTACGTGTACAAACAAATTAAATGGACGTTACAGTGTTCTTCGCACGTGCCATATACTCGTACAACAGATCAAAATCGACTGTTTGACTATGGTGACGCCGTTCAATTGTACACACGCCGAAGGGGTTGGCTTGTGCGAGTCACGCACCTGCCTCTAAACTTGCGGCGCAGTATCGGGAATTGTTAGACAAGACCTTGAAAACAGTATTAGTAATATTTCCACCAGATGTCAAGCAGGTCTGAGAGTATATATAGGTCTAGATATGTATAATAATACATAATTCTCTATTATTCATACACGTTATATGTACATATACATCGTACACATAAGCGTAAAAAGCGCCTTCATCAGAACCACAAAATCAACGCTTTAATCATAAAACGCGCTCTGTAACATTGCACAAAACCTCTTGCAGACAACACGTACATACACACACACGCGCGCGCGTACATACCTTTATACATACGTACGTACGTACATACATACCTGCATTTATGAAAATTATTTGTTTTCAACGGAGGCATCACGTGGATGTGGCAGGGTGTGGCACGTTTTTAGCACGCTGATCAGCATGTTTGACTTGATATTGTGCAAAATTCTAGTCGATGTATCGCACCCATTTGCACCCCTCTGGCTACGGGTCTGTGTAAGGTATCCGCGGCGTTGTTCTATTTTACATGGAAACTGCTGCCTCTCTTGTGCCCTGGAAATGACGACAGCAGGTTTGCTCGAAATGCTGGTGCAAAACTACACAGTTACAAATGTGTGAGCTGAATAAAATTAACACAAAATGTACGAATTTTATCACTCTTTACAGAATGCCGAGGCGGGGCGTTATTCACACGCAGAGAAATGTACGCCTCTGACGATCAATCATGGCTTTGAAGAAGGGTCTACAACGTGAGAGAATGTGACAAACATTATGTTACAATAACACGTCATTTATTTTATTAGTAAATTACATTCTTCGACGTAAGCACTTGGGTAGGGAGCATATTTTCAAGCACTCATGCCTGCTCAGCGTTGCCTACCTCTGACGCCAGAAGTGAAACCTGTCCCTGTCACCATAATACTGCGTCATTGTGGGGGCTGAACATAAACGACCTCCGTGCACTTATGTGATGGACTGACACTCAGTCGGGCTACCCGACAATAAATTGTGTAATTATGGTTGTGTGTCAGAATGTGGCTTTTCAAGGTGAATCATAGGTCAGCACGCACAAGGTCTACATGACTGACAGGCATAGAAATTATGAATTATATGTGCATCTAGTTCCGTCAGTACAGTGACTACGCCATGGACTGAGCTACCGAGGGTTCGTGATTCGATTCCCGGAACGGGCACGTCATTTATATCTCATCCGAAACGTCCAGATCTCTCTCGGTGTCCAACCAAAGGATGCTGAAGAATCTATTATCGGGGGTTAAGCGGCCAGGCGCCATGCTGACCTGTCACTTCATCTGCTGTCCAGACAGAGATTCAGAATGAGTGGAGCTGTAATTCCACTCCCCCGTATGCCTTCATTGTTACTCACAGGCAGAATTTTGTCTGCTCATGGTAAGCGCACCAGACCCAAGGCTAGTATCCTAACTGGATACTTCCGGTTGTCTACAAAGTTAGGAAGGATTATGGGTGGCAAGATGACTATACATAATCAGTGTGCAGGTTGGAGTGAGAATGACGGTCTAGACTGGCATTTGGAAGGTATTCTTGTTAAAGTGTGGTCAGAATTCTGGTCGACCTGACTGAGAATGTTGTGATTTTCCATACCGTCTTCTTCTAACACTAACTAATATTTACGAACTAAGCAAGAGACAAAAAAAAAAACTGAACAAATTTTAAGCTTAAACACAATAAGCATCCTCATAAACATGTTTGCTTTCAGTCTCATCAATGCAGTTTTGATATGTAACTGCAGTGTCCAAATATTTGATCGTTATAATATTAAAAAAAAAAGGAGATATTTTCGGTCGGCACAGCGCTGTAGCTTAAATTCAAGTGCTCTGGGAAGTTACGCTGTTGTACAAAGGATGGACTCACTCCTCTGGGAATGCTTAACCCTGAAGATGGAATAGCTTTCGTCCTTCGAAACGTCAGTAATTACACGGTGTTACATCCTAGAAGATTTGAATCTACACTTTCGAATGTTTCGTGACGTCTTCATATTATGACTGTCTACTAAATCCTGGAGAAGAAATTTGAACTTATACTGTAGTTAAATTTCTGTGGTTTAATTGCTAGATCCCTATCATTACTATTGTTTAAAATTTTAGGATCTTTCTCGTTTTAGGCACAAAACAGTGTCATACTGTCTTCGCGTTAACTGCGTAAATGTGAGGATGTGTTAGCCACGTGGTTAAATTAGATGCTACTGGATTTGTACTGAAACATATATTTGAAATCTCACGCACACAAACCCCTTCCTTAAGTGAGGTCTTATTAAGTAAATGATCAAGAGGTTACCGATCGCTGCGTACATTCGTACGTTATTAACGGACAGATGCAAGAACATGAGAAAGAAACTAAGAAACAAAGAAAAATTGAAGATAAACAGGAAGATAGACAGACAGATAGATAGATAGATAGATAGGTAGGTAGGTAGGTAGGTAGGTAGATCGATAGATAGATAGATCGATAGATAGATAGATAGATAGATAGATAGATAGATCGAAGGACAAACAGATATACAGAAAAACAGTAGTATGCACTATTATTATGTAATTTAAGATGATAAAAATCAGTTCATTCTTTCAAAATTTATTGTAGGACACAATCCAAACAATCCGGCTTATAATGAATTTGTTCCTAAGAGACACGTTGACTTAACTAATTGATATAGAAATCAGATATTTTATTCTCTCTCTCTCTTTAATTTTTATATGTTCAATCCAACTGAATTCAACCACGGTTGCCTGTCAAAATATGAAACCAGATATCGGATTGAGATATCTAAGTATTCAAACTATTTTCGTAGCTAAATCTTAAATATTATCCGTGCAATTTTACAATTAACTTGTAAACCTGCAAGTGATCTCCCTGTTCCGAACTGCACGGACGTTGCTAATCAAACTGGATCATCCAGAGTAACCAACGACTAGGAAAATCACATGGA
>Ga0209629_10004715_pt1 | contig 10148 bp, 7 predicted proteins | sample TergutCu122P5_FD_187286 | JGI IMG/M metagenome (GOLD analysis project Ga0209629, IMG submission 187286) | Cubitermes ugandensis P5 segment gut microbial communities from Kakamega Forest, Kenya - Cu122 P5 (SPAdes) (version 2) | ecosystem: Host-associated > Arthropoda: Insects > Digestive system >... | reverse complement strand
CTTACAGTGCTCTCTCTCTCTCTCTCGCACATATGAAAGTAAGGGATTCTGACGTTTTAGCCTAATACTCAAGAGACGATAGAGCAATAAAAAAATACAGTACCTGTACTGTACAGAATTATGTACAGTTTCAAGGGATGACAGAACAATAAAAATCATGCTTTTCCATCAAAGCACTGCATAAGCAATGAAAAATGTGTTATTGTTATACATTTTACAATAACAATCATTTGTACGGACCTGAACATAACCAGCAATAAGAAAATTTTATTTGTTAAAAAATATCTTGGCCTATTGTGGGTATTCACCAACTTCTCCATTCTTCTTGTTGCTTCCTGAACACAAACACTGCTATAACGCGGCAACTAATTCGAACAGGGAGAACACTAGAAGCAGAATAGTGTCAAGTTTGTGGGGAAGCTTGCATATGGGGACAAAGGAAGATGAATCAAGTACTGGGCGCATTTGGGCTGCTGGATTTCACCATGTTACAGCCCGTTCTCACTTGGCACATGTTTTGTAACATCCCTTTTTTCCAGCCGCAGTAAAGCACGGATAACTGAAACTGTGGATACTGAATCCATGGATACAGGGGTCTGCCTGTATCATCATCATCATCATCATCATCATCATCATCATCATCATCATCATCATCATCATCATCATCATCATCATCATCATCATCATCATCATCATCATCATCATCATCATCATCATCATCATCACATTTATGCAGGATATTTACAATAATATACCTGAAACAAACCATGTTTCTAGGGTATATAGGGTTGCAGCTGTTCCGTATTTACAATTTGTGCTACATGTAATGTTATTGCACCCGTGAAATATGTTTTGTACTTTTCCATTAGCACTTTCCGTAGTATGTGTGCAGTGCCCAACATGGCTATTTTTTTGTAGTTCCTTAATTTTGTGCTTTCCTGGTATGTTGCTCAGACAGTGTCTAAGCGATTTTGAAATGGTTCCAGTCACCCCTGTTATTACTGGTATCACTTTATTGTTGTTGTTATTATTGTTGTCATTATTATTATTATTTGTTGTTGTTTCAAGTTCATTAATTTCAACCTCGATTTATAAACAAATTCACAATGACTTTTATACATACATATATGCCACAGAAATACATCACATATGCGGGTGGGGTCATCATTGTCTTCAAGGCCTGTTACATTCTACGCATGTTTGGCAAAAAGTCCTGGTTTACTGGACACTACACAAACTAACCAAAACAATGGACGGGGAAACCAAAACTGACATATCATTACAACCTTTAAAACCTGATAAAATGTTAAAGATTTCTTAAATTCACACACGTCATAAACCCAGTATCCTGTGTTCTCATGTAATCAAGACATGTGTTACATCAAACTGGGGTATGTACTGATAAACAATTAACAACACATTAGATCTGAATGTGCGAAGTTTTTAACATTTCACATTGTGGTTGATTCCCAGATACAACATTGCAATGCTCAATAAATCAGTATTTCTGTTCCAGACATATACAGAATGGACAGAGACACTGAAACAGTGATTATGGGGTTGGCAGAGCACCAAAATGCAAAAATCATGTAGTTTCATAACACAGATATGTGTATAAAGGGTGTTTGAAACTTGTTCATAAATTACTGAGAAATCAACAAACCGTACAATATGCAGATCTAATTTTACCTCTCAGATCTTGATTCTTCTTGTTCCTGAAATGAATGCAAATTTCAGGTCTTACATTATGAACACTATTTCATTTGTATGTCTCAGATCCTGAAACCATTGCAATTTTTCTTGCATCCTTGGATCTTAAAATTGTGAACCTATTTTGTCAAAACATGGTTTGTGCTCCTTCAATTCATAAAAATCCAGAATTTTTGCAGCTGGAATCATTCTCCTTAATACTGCCCAAAGTCCCGCTAATGTTTGCACTGTCATCAGTGTTCTGTAGATTTTGATTTTATATAGTTACATACACACTCTTTAGCTCTTTCAGATTGAATCTCCCATATCAAGATATTATACTACCCCTCTACAATTTTCTTTGGCCTTCTGTTACCTCCTTTCAATCACGAATGTTCAGTATACCACCGACCTACAGAAGATTGGTTCCAATTAGTGAAGGTACGAATACATCAACAAAAAGGGTCAAGAATGCTGTATTGCAGATATTCTTATAAGCAACTGTGATGTGTGAAACTTCTGCATTTCCTTGGATTTTCCCTAATAAATCTTATTTACAATATCTTATGACACTCAATGTTTGGTGATATGACTATAGCAATTGGAATTTTAATATTGGTGAAAGCATATTATAATGAAAATTTCGATTAATGCAAAGGAACCCAGGGAAATGCCACGAATTTCATGCCCATGGCCCTCATCACCAGAATATATGACCAAATTATATTGCAGCTAAATCCCTTGAAAATATGGCAAAGTTCAAAGATTTGGAACAGCAGTGATATATCAAAATCACACTCATGAAGGATTAAAAGCTGTTTACATTCGGGAAATGCCTGCTACCACTCAGTTTGGAATCTTGTCTTACCACCTGCTATCCAAAGAGATAAGAATTAAAATACAGCAACCTATGACTTTGTTCACTGTTTCCTATGGGTGCAAAACTCAGGTCTCTTAACATCAAATTAGGCTCAGAATGAAGATGTGTGAGAATATGATGCTATGGGGAACATGTAGAACTAAGTGACAGAAACCAATAGGAGTCGGTAAAAGCTGAATGGAGTTTCATGATATGTACTTCTTGCCAACTATTATTCGGGCTTCAGCTCAAGGAAGGTGGGCTGGATGCTACATCTGGCATTCATGACAAATACATACAGGGTTTCGGTGGCAAAACATAAAGGACAAAACAACTTGGGATATCTAGGAACATGCGGAGGTATAACAGCAAAATATACGTTAAGACAAATTAAATGGGATTGCACGGACTGGATGCATCTGGCTAAAGGTTCGGAGAAGTGGGTTCCACAACATTCGAGGAATGTCTTGACTACCAGAGGAACCATTAGCTGTTCAATAAAGCCTCTTGAAATTAATTTCTAGCTTACCTTACTTGAGAAGAAAAGCCTGGGCTTCCACAGCAACGAACGTTACACAGGACTCAATCAGAACTCTGAAAGTACTACAGAAATAAGCCTGTATACTTTAACACGAACTGTGGTCTGACGAAACTATTCGAACAGCACACGCAAATCCTTAAACCTACGCCATTACATTCAGTACCACGGATCATATTCGGTTCTACATGTTTGGCAACATGAAAATATGAAATGTCAAGCGTATTACGCTCGGACGAAATGTACAGCTATTACCATTTGACCAGAGACGGTAACTGATTGTAAACAGGACGGTGAGGAGTGTGTTCTCTTCGGTGAAGACCAGTATCACAAATAAGAGCTAACCAGTATCTTCAGATGAATTAAATTGTGTCAATGACAGTGTCAGCCTGACACTGCGGTCGATGTTATATGGTATTGAATGTGTGCTATACAGATGGATGCCATGTGACACTTCATAACCTAAAATTTTGTTTTAGACAGGAAGTTTGATATTCTCATTGCAGTATGTTTAGACGTTTACAATGAGATTGAGGGCTGTGTGGATTATTCCTGCAAATAAAGAAGCCTCACTGCCATTATTTTCACGGTAAGTTAATGAGATATTTGTAACAACTTTTTCTTTCTGTTGTGTTTCGGGTGGGGGTTAATAGAATGGAAGATGGGGATTTTTTAGATGCGAAAACCCCTAGAATACGGTCCCCAGCGAGTATATGAGTTTTCTTACCCGGTCTGAGTATTACTAGCATCAGGGAGTAGCACGTGTAACCAGCAGTCTTAGAGAAGGAAAATATGTACTATTTCCGCGTAATTCGTTTCTTTTTCTGGTACCTTAAATATAGTGATATTTTGCTGTGTTTGTGTCGGTCTTCTTGTCATGCCATTGGCAGTACTGTGTACACAGCGTGCCGCTACCTGATGCGACCCCTCACGTTTGCCGTCCGTCCTCGGACAGCAGGAATAGTATAAAAATATTTAGACTGCAAAAGAAAATTTTAAGAATAATGACTAAGTCAAATAAAACGGGGTCACGCAGAAAGCTGTTCAAAGAAATGGAGATATTACCTTTTTATTCCCAATATATATTCTCCCTTTTAATGTATGTTGTGAATAATAAACATCTATTTATACAAAATTGCGGAATCCATAAGCACAACACCAGAAATGCTAACAATCTACATATGCCCGCTGCTAATATAACAAAATACAAAAAAGGAACTTACTATATGGGCAGCAAAATTTACAACCAACTCCCTAATTATATAAAGGATCTTGTTAATAATGAAAAAATTTAAAAAAAAAACATTACAAAGATTCCTCATCGACAATGCATTCTACTCCATAGATGAATTCCTCAATTTCAATGTAAACAACTCTGACAATAGTAATAAATAGTACAAATATTGTACTTGTCGTAATCATTGACTTAATTTTTCAATTTCACTTGGACATTTTCCCAAGGTTCAATGTGCGAAACCGTGGTAAATTAAGAAATTGGCATGTTTCAACTACTTGTATTTATGGATGTAGTTTAAAATTTTGTAGTATTGTAACATGTTCTTGAACTTTACGATACTTAAACAATTGTACACCTAACTATTTATTATTTTAATTATACAATTATTGTTACTGCACCATATTTTATGTATTTGTATATTACTATTGTAATTCAGTTATATTGTACCACTTGACTATCTCCACATCCCTGGGTCTATACCCGGAAATGGATTAATGGAAAATAAAGATAATGATGATGATGATGAATAGTAATGATAACCTCTACACAGCGAAATACAGGAATAAAGTAGTTCTGGCATGACCACATGTAGGAATTCACACAGTTGCCTGTAGTATTCACATGCACCCAAACTGAAAGGCTAAGCTTTGTCTGTATACTGCATGTGCGACATAAGTAATGCAAAACTCACAATGCTGTAGAGTGAGTCATATTGAGTAAAAAATGTTATATCATCATATGCCCAATTATCAAACGTTACAGTGCTATGAGCATGTTAATGTGTGCACATTGCCATAACTGAGAGTTTTACAATACCTTTGTTTTATCATATGTGCAGATAAAAGAAAAATTACATGTCCCATATCACCACAAAAGAAGGATATCCATTAAGTCTTTATCTGCCGAACAATATGTGCCCTATAACACCACAAAACAAAGGCAGCAAGTAAGTCTTACCTTACTGTATGTACATCAAAAGAAAATTATGTGCCAGGTAATACTGTGAAAGAAAGGCATCAATTTTTATTTGTGTTACAACATGTAAAAAAATGTCAGTTTTGATTAGGTGATATCAAAGAACAAGGATTTTCAATAATGTTGTGCTGATCACTGTTCAAAATGATGTTTGCTGTTCTGTATGAACAATTCTGCATTTTTCAAAGATAACTTGTTACCCTTCTGATAATTTTATAGTTTCCCCTTATGCAGTCAGCAGTCTCTATGATTCACTGCAAGAAGTCTTCTCTTGCCTCCAATTTTTGCTGATAGACAATGTTGTTAATTTGCCTCCACAAGAAGTTTTCAAGGGATGTGAGATCTGGTGACCAGACAGACAAGGCCTATGGACCAAAACCAGTACAAGGTACAAGGGAGTAGTGTTTGCCAGAAGTGGGAGTATGTGTGAAGATAGTTCATAAGAAATGACACCATACAGTATCACACAGTATCTTGAAACATTAAGGTGCTCATAAAAATGTAATTGTTGATGTAGCATTTTTTACTCATAAAGACTCATTCTGAAATTTGGCACACCCTGTTATAACACCTGCGTACACATATGCACATGCACGTGCACACACACACACACACACACACACACACACACACACACACAGAACCTAACCGTGGTTTATTAGATAACATTGATACAACTCCGTAGGATGTAGGCAGGCAGAACTGAAGACATATATTTTCATGCTCACTTATAAATTTTTTTATGTTTAAATAAATGATAGAAATTTGAGTGGTTAATGAATAAAAAACTGCGAACAGATAATAGTTTGAATAGAAGCAAACCAACAGTACAAACCTGTGTAGTACGTGTGATATGGTAGTTACTGCAAACCAAGAGCACAACCTTGGTAGCTTTCTTGTGGTTACCACATTCTAGACCTGTGCACTTAGAAGTATTACTTAGTCATTCAGCTAGAGGTGTGGGTAAAGCCATGAGAAAAACATTGTGAATCTCGCCTGGATAGGAAAATAATGTTATAATGCATCTTAAAACAAACGGATGGGAAGGCGTGAAGTGGATAAATGTAGTTGAGGATGGAGACATGTTGTGGGTTCTTTTGAATACAGTAATTACTTTCTGGTTCCGTAAAATGCAGGGAATTTCTTACTTAGCTCTTAGACTATTAGCTTCTGCAAGGACTTAGTTAATTAGTTAGTGCTTCTTACATTCCTGAAAACACTGGAAGTATCTTGTGCAGAAGTATCTATTTATACTGTATTGAGTTTTACATTGTAGCAGTGTTGGTAGTGATGTGTGGGGTAGTTAATGACATTGTGTGAACTGTAGAGTGTCATTAGTGTCTGAGAGAAGAGTTGATGATGCTGATGATATGTAGTAAACTGTAATGAATAGGATCAGAAGTAATCACCCCAGCATTAGCCTGGAAGGACTAAAGAAAATCACAGAAAACCTCTATCAGGATTTTTTTAGCTCATATATTCTATTAAACCAATAAATGTACAAACAACCTACACAACTGTATAGTTTATTAATCCTCCAACACAGAATAAACAATTTAAAAACCTCTGTTAGGGTATTTCCCATCTCTAGTAGCATATAACTCAGGTATTTTGATGCTGAAGCAGCTTCTTAATTATATCTTTTAATCTGAATACTGAATAATTTAAGTGTTTGTGTATTCACTACTGTAGACACTTCCCAACAGTTGAGGCATGCTGCAAATCAATGTCTGGGGATGCATATGTGGACATCCCAGCAGATGAATCATTTGTGCAAGCTCTACGTACAGAAGTTGGCTTGTTGGATGCAGGTAAAATAACTACAGTGAATGTAAAGAGGTACTAACATGCAATGAATGCTCTCAGCAAACCTCATTCTCATTGAAAGTTTGTGGGCAGTTTGATACCTATTTACCAAGCATGCCCTTTATGTCGCATATAAGCTTCAGTTATAAGGGCTGGCATGCAGTTTTACATTCTCCAAGTATTCCATGCATTACAGGCAAAGTGTTAAATGAATCAATATTAGAGTGACATTTAATGGTTGGAGTGAGTGAAGATTTTGAAAGTTAAAGGAGGAGCATCTGAGAATATGAAGTGTCAACAAAGGATGTGTTACAGCAACATACACAGCTATTTTAATTACTTTGTACAATTCCTCATGCCCTCTGTTCATGGATGCAGAAAGTCATAGGATAATGATTGTTCCCACCTTCCTCTATTACAACTTTCCATTTATTATCACTGTTATTAATCTATGAATTAACCATCTAGCTTTTTTCCTGCCCTGCAGGTGTGTATAAAAAATGAGGTAAGTAGTGTGAACAGCCAGTTCCAAATGTAACTGATATATGGCAAATACTTTTGGAGTGAAACATTTGGATCTACAGATACACTTTTCATCTTATATACTTATTTTGGACACAATATGCAAACCACATAGGAGTTAATATAAATTCTGGTAGCAGTTTGTCCATACCAAATATTCTGTTTGTACTTTTTGACTCAGCCTCCTGGAACTAGGTGCTGATTGAGGTAGATAAATTTTCTGCATTGTTCATAACAGACAATTGAAGTGAAAGGTAGTGGGGCAGGTAAGTAAATATGGTCACTAGCAAGTGTAAAAGTAACAAAATGAACAGTATTCACTTATGCTAGAGTAATTGAAGGCTAGGATCACAATGCATGGAGGGAAGTATTTATTCAGGCAGTGTTTGCTACTCCTTGCAAACACAAAGGGTTATAGCCACCACATTTGCCATATATTCTGTAGTCTCCTTGCTGGTAACATCACTTAAATGTTTTATAAGCAGAACCCAGCTTGTGCCTAATTTGCCTGAGGGTGGCAAGAAAGCACTGTGGGTGGCGAATGGTGGATTGTGGCCCATCATAACAGTGATGCCACATGAGCATGGAAGAAAGAGAAGACATTTGCAGGCTTCTGGAGTTAAGTAATTTTCACCACATGGAGATGAAGAGCAAACTGACACTATAGCAAGTTAGGTGATGGAAGTAACAAATGGGCTGTTCAATTTTCATATTTTGCATCGTGATAGATTTATTTTACAGATGTTCTAAAGCTTTCTTCCTGTTTAAATAACAAGTGATTTTCAGTATTTATTGGTGGAGATGTTTAATCATTGACAAATTTTATTTCTCCAGGGTCATATGTTGAATCAAGGGACAGATGTAATAAGCCTGCTCGGTACCCAGCATTTGAAGTTAGTGTGACAGAGAAGAAGAGTTTGTGGCCTGTTGTTGTGTTGGAGAACCAAGGTCTGATGTACTGTGCTTTGCCACTGATGCCGCACGAAGTGGTCACACAGCAAGACAATACAAATATTTCACTTGCTGAGCTGTAGGTAGACAATGCCATGTACAATACAGTGTACCTTATTTGAGAGTGTGTTAATTGGAAGGAAGGGAATTCATTATCCAGACACACATGGCCACTATTCCTACTTTCCTGTTGTATTTTATATCTGTACATTTAAGTTTGGGCAAATGAAGATAACCAGAATTATGAATGCAGAGAAAACATCTGGCTGCAATCAGTAACAACTGGAGACAGAAATTATGCATCTGTTTACAGGCCTGGTGTCTCATTAGCAGTGGAAGCACTCAGTGGATTGGTCCAGTGTGTCCCTCTAACCTCAAGTATGACATCGTTGGTAAGTCACAGCATAGAGAGTACAATTCGAGCATCATAATATCTATAACGCTAGATCAGGAGTGTGGATATCAGACCTGATTTATATAGTAACATATACAATATTGTAGCTGATCATTTTTGGTGTAGTTGTGTATTAGGTTTGCTGGCATCAGTTACAGGCGGTTCATAGCCACATGTTATAAGTTGAAACTGTCAACGTATGTTCAGGAACCATTGGTATTAGGTAGGAGGGGTTGTGTATGGGGAGAGATTTAAATGGGGAAACGGATGGCAGCAGATAACGGACGCTAGTAGTCCAGCGAGAAAGCAGTCGCATACGAGAGCAATGTAAATGAGGGGGTACAAGTGAAGTGACTATGGTATTGTAATAGAAAATGATTTAGTTGTTTAACTTGATAGCAGCATGCTTTTTATATCAAATATAAATGAATAAATAAATCAATAAGTAAAAAGAAAATAACTAAAACTACATGTGATTTGGTGACCCACACCCGTTTCCTGAAAGAAGTTCTCCTACCAGACTGAGCACGTCGGGACAACCAAGTTATAAAGGGTGATCGTGTAGAATATATTGCACAAGTTTTTTCATATAGTTGCCTATGCCTGAGGAGGAACTTTACTTTTTTTTTTAATGTGTTCTTTGTGTGTATATGACTAGGTTCTCTCTATAATAGAGTCAAATTTAAACAAAATTATTACATACATTTTGAAGAAGGTACATCTTTTCACCTTAAATTTCATGTACAGTGCTCCTGATTCTTGGGCCATAAGGCTCAATTTTGTGTAATCCCATGTAGCATGTAAAGATGAAACATGATAACAGCTTGCATGTTATAGGGTGTGGAGGTAAAGATCAGTGTACTCATTATTACTGGATGAAGTTGAGTGGTTGGTTTTACAATTCAGCTGCCTGAGGCCCATAAGATTTGATGCTCCTGGATGGCACCACAGCAATCTCAGTATGGTGGTAAAGAAAGAATTTTTCATAGTGCTTGTTGTTATCCTCTTCTTTGTCATGTGGGATGTAACGATTATAAGTATGAAATAAGAAGAAAATGTGCTAAACCATTAATAAATTAAAGGAGCGCACAGACATACACAGACACATTGCATTTCAAAGACATCTGTCTTGCACCTGTGAGCACTTAATCCAAATTTGATGTGAAGTGTAGTGGTT
>Ga0209629_10004714_pt1 | contig 10150 bp, 3 predicted proteins | sample TergutCu122P5_FD_187286 | JGI IMG/M metagenome (GOLD analysis project Ga0209629, IMG submission 187286) | Cubitermes ugandensis P5 segment gut microbial communities from Kakamega Forest, Kenya - Cu122 P5 (SPAdes) (version 2) | ecosystem: Host-associated > Arthropoda: Insects > Digestive system >... | reverse complement strand
ACATATGTTCGCCAAGACTACAACGCTATGAAAAATCATTACTTTTTGATTCAGATCGGGCACATGATTGCCCAATTTTTGGAGGCGGGGTTTCGGCGGATAACGGCCTTGGCTAAAATTCCGGACTGCCAACTGTTTGAAAATGTGAAAGAAGCCTTTCGAACCATACTATTGACTGACGCGGACCAGAAATCCGTCAGACTGCTGACGCAACACCGACTACGATAAATCTGCCGGGATGGTTGGGGGGATTCTATAAAGATTGATTCGATATTCTAAAGCATTACCTATTTTTCGGCTATTTTCGCCATAGCGTAGGTTTTTTGCGTTTTCACGACTTTTTCCCCCTAGCCGTGGGTTATATGTTGTCTTTTTACTCCATTGCCGTTCTTTCTCTGAAATATGGTCAAAATGTTTTTTGCTCGTCACCGCTGATTATTATTCGGCGCGATTGACATTCGGCTGAAATAATGGCATAATATGTAAATTCCGATATGTAAATTCCGAAACGAAGGGACGAATGCGGATGTTCAGGCCAAAGCGGATCAGGGTTTTTGCCGCCGCGCTGCTTGCCGTGCTGATGATCGGCCAGGTCATTCCCTCTTTCGCAAGCGAGGATTACTCCGGCCACTGGGCGGCGAAGAGCATCGCTTTTCTCGCCGGCAAGGGGATCGTCGTCGGGGACGAGAACGGCGATATCCGCCCGGACAGCCCGATAACCAGGGCGGAATTCGTAACTCTGGTCAACAGGACGTTCGGCTACTACGGCGGGGGCGGGGACGGTTTCCCGGACGTGCCCGCGGACAAGTGGTATTACGGCCAGTTCGCGGCGGCAAAACATGCCGGGTACATCGTCGGCGACGAAAACGGCGACGCCAACCCGGACATGTACATAACGAGGGCCGAGGCCGCGGTGATCCTGACCAAGGTCCTGGCTCTGCGGCCCGCCGCGCCCGAAAGCTCCTTCACGGACGGCGCCTCCGTCCCGGCCTGGGCCTTGGCAAGCGTCATCGCCCTGCGAGAGGGCGGGCTTATTTCCGGCTATCCCGACGGTTCCTTCAGGGCCGGGAATTCCATGACGCGCGCGGAGGGCTTCACGATCCTCGCCAACGCGGTCAAAGCGGGGCTTGTGCCCTACCAGAACCCCCCCGGCGCGGGGGAAAGCGAAGGTCAGTCGGGAGCGGCTTCGCCGCCGGCGTCAGCGTCGCCGGCAGCATCGCCGGTTCCTTCGCCGGCAGCATCGCCGCCGGCGTCGCCGGCTCCTTTGCCGGCTTTTTCGGCACCCCAGGTTTCATATTCCGGCTGGGGCGGCGGGAGTTACTACGCGCCGCGGCAGACGGCGGCGGTTAAACCGACGCCTACGCCGGCAGGGACGCCGACGCCCACTCCGACGCCGGCAGATACCCCGACACCTACGCCGACCCCGGCAGATACGCCCACGCCCGTGCCCACGCCGGCAGATACACCCACGCCGACGCCGGCAGATACGCCTACTCCCACTCCGACGCCGGCAGATACGCCCACTCCGACGCCGGCAGATACACCCACGCCCACGCCGACAGATACGCCTACTACCTCGCCGACGCCGGCAGGTACGCCGACGCCTACGCCCTCGCCGACGCCGACAGATACACCGACGCCTACGCCGACCCCGGCAGATACGCCGACGCCCACTCCGACGCCGACAGATACGCCGATCCCGGCAGATACGCCCACTCCCACTCCGGCAGATACGCCCACGCCCACGCCGACTCCGACACCGACAGGGGAAACCAATACATACACTCGCGGTCAATGGGTGCAAATGCTTTTGGAAAAGCTGGATATCACACCCTCTTTCGACCCCGCCGAAATAGGCTATTACTACGGCGATACGGCGGATTCGGAATACGGGGCCTCGGTAGAGACCGCCCGATGCTGGGGCATTACGCCGGAAATCGACGGTGACGCGCCTCTGTTCCGCCCAAATGATCCGGCGGACAGGGAGTTTATCGCTTATACTGTCGTTCACGCCATGGGCTTTATAAACGCGGGCCCGATAGACTGCGCCGATTCCGCCGGCCTCAGTTTCCCCGAAGAGGACGCCGTCGCGGTAACACAGGGCTTTTTGAGCCTTACGGACGGCAGTTTCCTGCCGTCCAAGCCCTTCACGGCAGCGGACAAAGATGTGATATGGGAAAAAATTGACGGGATAAACGCTTCGGCCGAGATCGGCGAGGCCGACATGAAGGACGAAGTTACATACCGCCAGGGCGTGATATGGGAAGAACTGGCTGATATACAGGGCTATAGTTTAGAGGAAACCCCTGCGGGAAGCGGTCTGTACACGGTCACTCTCCCGGAAAGCGGCGCGGCGGGGATAATAACCCCCGGAACCGTTTTCGTCCTGCCGCCGAACGCCGATAATGCCGTTTCCCCGGCCTTTCGGGCGGAATCGGTCTCTGAGAGCGGCGGCGTTCTGACGATCCGCGCCTCCGTCCCCGATATTTCGGATGTGCTTGATTCGATAGATTATGCCGGTTACGGAACGGTCGATGTGAACTCGATTGCTCTGGAAGACGGCGTCGGGTACATAAGCCCCGAGCCGGCGCCGTTGTCCAGAAGCGCGCGCGGGATCGACGTGAACGTTAATAAAGGCGTACCAGGAAAGTTCCGGATAGGGTTTGAAGCTGTAAAAGTTTTGAACAACAATGTTTCCTTTGGCGGGTCTATTGAGGTGTCAATCCCAAATATCCAGCTGCGGATAAAGGCGGGACGCGGCCCGACGGGATTCACTGTACAGGATTTTCTCTATAAAGAAACGATAGCCGCGGACGTGTCCGCTAATGTAACCGCTAAAATCGCGGGAAGTGATCCAGAGGCCGGCGGTTTCTTCTCCGCTTGCCGCATACCGATAATAACGGCTCCGGTCGAATTCGGTCTTACCGGCATAGGAGCGCTATTAGTTTTATACGCGTTTGTTGAGATCGACGGCACAATCAAGTTCCAATGGAACTGCTTGGCGACAGACGGCGTTCAGTATATAAACGGTTCCGGACGGTTTATTCACAGCTTTTCTCCCGTCTACGACGCAATAGATATACGCGGTAAAATTAAAGTCGGATCTGGTTTGTCCGTAAATTTGACATTGTTTTTCGTCCCGCTGTTAGGCATTGATTTTGAAGTGGCCGACGGCGTGGAAATCAGCTTTACGTTCCGCAACATTGATGAAACCGGCATTCCTGTGAAGTGGTGCGGCGAAGGTAGGGTTGCGGTATATGCTAAGGCTATGCCGTCCAAGATTTCGCTTATTGGCAAGCTCTTGAAAATCGCCGACCTGAAAGTATATTGGGATTACTCATACACCGTAGTTAAACTCCACGCTGAGAATAACGAAGGCGAGTGCAAAATAGTCAAAACCTGCTCTTTCGGCGACGCTACGATGGACGGAAAGGTATATGACTATATAACGGGCAGGCCGGTAATCGGCGCGGCCGTATGTCTGTACAACACCAATACCAAGACCGGCGAACGCACCGAAATCCTCCGTGTGTACACCATGAGCGACGGCATGTTCATTTTTACGGCGGCCGCCGGGCGCAACTACAGTATCGAGGTGTCGGATAACCTGTATGAAAGTCAGTATTTCACCACCGCGATATACGCGGGAAATGATTATACCTATTCTGACATAACGCTGACGCCGGAAAGCGGCACATTGCACGGTAAATTATTCGACGCGTCCACATTGCTGCCGGTTTACGGCGCTGACGTAGCCCTGTACAGAATTGACGCCCAGTCAGGAAAGCGTTTGTTGGTCGATATAGACCGCTCCGCGGAGGATGGTACGTTTAGCCTAACCGCTCCGGCCGCCGCTTATGAAATCGAGGTAACAGACGTCAGATATGTCACCTCGGTTACCAAGGTTTCTATATACTGGGGCGACGACACCACAGAGTATATAACTTTGACGCCTGCAAAGGGCGGCTGGGTATACGATGCGTATACATACGAGCCAATACCCGGCGCGGAGATAAGCCTCTATGAGACTGACGCGGAAACGGGCGATCGTATCGAAATCCTGCGTACGGTTTCGGCGGAGGACGGCACTTATAACCTCAACGCGCCGGAAGGCGTCTATGAAGCCGATGTGACGACCGAGGGGTATGAACCTTTTACCGCCGACATTATTATAAACAGCGGCGGTTTAGCCGGCGGAAACATTCCGCTCGAGCCTCTCTGCGGCGCCGTCACCGGCCGCGCGGTAGAGGCGGACGAAAACGGCAACCCCTTGCCGGACAAACCCATAGCGGGCGCGACGGTCACCTTCTGGCGCGACGGCAAGCAGGCGTCGTTTTATGACGAGAATAAGCAGCCCACAGACCCCGGCTATTCCATCGACCACGTCCTCACCGACGCCGACGGGCGGTTTGAGGCGGTTCTGCGCGAGGGGACGTATGACGTGAGAATCGAAAAGGAGGATAGCGGTTTTGGGGAAAAGACCGGAGTTGCGGTCAGTGCGAAAGACCCAAATCCTGTCGATGCGGGGGATATTCCGTTAAAGCCGTTATACCACACAAATTTTGTCGGAATAGTAGAAGATCAATATTCCCACCTCGTACCCGCAGGCACAGTTGTCACCTTCACCCAGAACGGGCGGCAGGTCAGTTTCCATGATGCAAACGGCGCTCTCGTTGACCATATTGTAGTTGATCAATACGGCATATTTGAAATTAGTCTGCCGATAGGGACATATGTCATGTATGCCGTGAGGGACGGATACGAAAGCCGGACAGTATCGGATGTAACCGTCGTTTCTGAGAATTACGGGGAGAATTTCGCAATAGCTGTTTTAAGAAGACCGCCCTATTACGGTTGGAGTCATTATGAAGGTAATGTACAAGGCTGTGATTATTTGCCGGGGTATTATTATGATTTCTATTATGACTTTTACGATGAACAAGAAGGTTGGAAAGAGATGCCTTACTCCTTCTTGCGCCTCAGTACGGTCGGAACTAAGGTAAGCAGTGTATCACAAGCAATTTATTTTGCTCCGGATTCGTACATTAGCTTTCTATGTGATTCCGACTTTTCAGGAGAATTGCATATTACAATTGACGGTTATGATGTGCCATTCAGTATAGGTCATGTATTCCTGTTAACCATTGGAGGACTCGACTTTGGATATGGGGTGGGGTACATTGATGTTTCGTCATACGTGGGTGCACATACGTTAAAAATATCATTGGGGTCACAAGATGATCCTAGACCATCAAATTGTGATATTTATCTGGGGAGCTTTTGGGGGTACAGAGATGTCTTTGTTCCGGAATATAGAGAAAAGGTACCCGGATTATCCACCTCCGACTTTCCCCAAGCCGGTTAGCGGTGATTACGTTGTGAGCTACATAGCGCCTTATTGACTTTTTACAACCACCTTTTAGTCATTCTAGCGCAGCGAAGAATCAATGTTTTGGCAATTTAAGATCCTTCGCTTCGCTCAGGATGACAGTTTGCAGAGGTTGCCTATTCTCATGCAGGGGCGGTTAATAACCGCCCCTGCGCGGCTGTATAGCCGGCATATCATTTTCCCGCGAAAATTTGCCGCGCCCGGCCGCCGCGCCGGACTGTCCCGGCGTCCTTGACTTTCCCCCTCCGCCGGTCTATAATTCCTGTATAGCCGTTCGGCCCAATAATTACGCGAACCAAACCATCACCCACCCGGAGGCCCGCCATGCGCGATGTATTCAACGAGCAGCTCGTCAAAAAAAAGCCCACCGCCAAGGACACGGCGAAGAAGGCCGGCATAATCGCCGCCGTGGCGGTCCTGTTTTTCATCGCCGTCAATTTCATCCCCGGTTTCGCGGTCTACGTGCTCGTGGGGGCCGGCGTCGGGGCGTATTTCCTGTTAAGGCGGTTCAATATCGAGTACGAATACATATTCACCAACGGCGAACTCGATATCGACGCGATCTACGGCAAATCCACCCGGAAGCGCCTGTTTTCCGGCGACGTCAGCGGCTTCGAGATCATGGCCCACGTCTCCGACAGGGCCCGCGAGCGGGAGCTCTCCGGCGCCGCCGAGACGAGGAAGTATTTCAGCGGCGCGGTGGGCGATTCCACCTACGCGTTCATCGCGTCCTATAAGGGCAAGCGCGTGAAGGTGATCATCGAGCCGGACGACCGGATGCTGGAAGCCATCTCGTCGGCCATGCCGAAGAGGAAGTTCTTCAGGAAAGGATACTGATATGCCCTTCACCCATCTCCACCTGCACACCGAATACAGCCTGCTGGACGGCTCCGCCAAGATAAAGGAGACCGTCGCCAAAATCAGGGAGCTGGGCATGGATTCCGCCGCGATAACCGACCACGGCGTCATGTTCGGCGTGATCGACTTCTATAAGGAAGCCGTGAAAAACGGCATAAAGCCGATTCTGGGCTGCGAGATATACGTGGCCTCCGGCTCCCGCCTGAACAAGGAAAACTCCAGAGACAACTACTACTACCACCTCGTCCTTTTGGCCGAAAACATGATTGGCTACCAAAACCTCATAAAGCTCGTCTCCGTCGGCTTCACGGAGGGCTTTTACTACAAGCCCAGGGTCGACAGGGAGACGCTCCGGGAATACAGCGGGGGGCTGATAGCCCTCAGCGCCTGCATGTCCGGCGTCGTCTCCAGGGATTACACCCGCTTCGGCTACGACAGGGCGCTGGAACAGGCGCTTTTTTACGACGGGCTCTTCGGACGGGGCAATTTCTTCCTGGAGCTCCAGGATCACGGCCTGGCGGAGCAAAAGCCGCTGAACCAGGCGCTTATGGCGATAAGCGGCGAGACGGGCATCCCGCTGGTCTGCACGAACGACTGCCATTACATCGGCAAGGACGACGCCAAAGCCCACGAGATACTGCTCTGCATCCAGACCGGCAAGACCATCCACGACAGCGACCGCATGATCTACGAGGGCAGCGAGTTCTATATAAAGTCCCCGGACGAAATGGCCGCGCTCTTTTCGCACGTTCCCCAGGCCCTGGCGAACACCGCCGAAATCGCCAAACGCTGCAATCTGGAGATAAAGTTCAACCAGTACAAGCTCCCGAAATTCCGGCTCCCAACGGGCGAGGCAAACTCCGCGGACTATCTGCGCAAGCTCTGCCTCGACGGCCTTAAGACGCGCTACGGCGACGACGCCCCCGGGCACATGAAGCGCCTCGAATACGAGCTGGGCGTGATTAACGGCATGGGCTTCACCGACTACTTCCTCGTCACCTGGGACTTCATCAAATACGCCCGCGACCACGGCATCATGGTCGGCCCCGGGCGCGGCTCCGGCGCGGGGAGCATCGTGGCCTACTGCCTGACGATCACCAATATCGACCCCATATCCTACAACCTGATCTTCGAGCGGTTTCTGAACCCGGAGCGCGTCTCCATGCCGGACTTTGACGTGGACTTCTGCTACGAAAGGCGGCAGGAGGTCATAGACTATGTGAACATGAAATACGGCGCCGACCACGTGGCCCAGATCGTCACCTTCGGCACGATGGGCGCGAAGGCCGTGGTGCGGGACGTCGGCCGGGCGCTCGGAATGCCCTACGCCGACCCGGACAGGATCGCCAAGATGATCCCGTTCCAGCTCCACATGACCATCGCCAGGGCGCTCGACCTGAACCCGGAGCTTAAAAAGGCCTACGACGAGGAGGAGGACACCCGCGAGCTCATCGACATGGCCATGCGCCTGGAGGGCCTGCCGCGCCACACCTCCACCCACGCCGCCGGCGTCGTCATATGCGACAAGCCGGTTACGGAGTACGTCCCCTTAAACGTCAACGACGGCCTTGTCACGACCCAGTTCCCGATGACCACCGTAGAGGAGCTGGGCCTTCTGAAAGTGGATTTTCTCGGCCTGCGGACGCTGACCGTGATACAGAACGCGGTCTTTGAGATAAAGCGGAACCGCGGCGTAAGCATAAATATAGACAATATCCCCTATGACGACCCGGCGGTCTACGAAATGATCTCCCAGGCCAGGACGGAGGGCGTGTTCCAGCTCGAAAGCTCCGGCATGAAGTCGTTCATGCGCGACCTCCAGCCCTCCTGCATGGAGGACATCATCGCGGGCATCTCCCTCTACCGCCCCGGCCCGATGGAGTTCATCCCGAAATACGTCCGCGGCAAGAACGGCGCGGGGGCCCTGGAGTATACCCACCCCGCTTTGGAGCCGATACTTAAGGACACCTACGGCTGCATAGTCTATCAGGAGCAGGTCATGCAGATCGTCCGCGACCTGGCCGGCTACAGCATGGCCCGGAGCGACCTGGTGCGCCGCGCCATGTCCAAGAAAAAGGCCGACGTCATGGCGCAGGAGCGGTTGAACTTCATCCACGGCTGCGAGGGCGTGCCCGGCTGTATCGCGAACGGCATCCCGCAGAGCTACGCGGAGAAGATATTCGACGAAATGGCCAGCTTCGCGAGCTACGCCTTCAACAAGTCCCACGCCGCCGCTTACGCGGTCGTCGGCTACCAGACCGCCTGGCTTAAACATTATTACCCCGTGGAGTTCATGGCCGCCATCATGACCTCCGTCATCGACTTCACCGCCAAGGTGGCCGAATACATCGACGAATGCCGCAAACTCGGCATCGGCCTGCTCCCGCCCGACGTGAACGAGGGCTTCGCCTCGTTCAGCGTTTCCGGCGAGAACATCCGCTTCGGCCTGTTGGCCATCAAGAACGTCGGCCGCGGCGTCATCGACGCCATAGTGGCCGAGCGCGAGGCCAACGGCAGATTCAAGAGCCTCGGCGACTTCATAACCCGCCTCGGCGGCGGCGGCCAGGGCAAGGACCTCAACAAGCGCTGCCTGGAGAGCTTCATCAAGGCCGGCGCGTTCGACTCGCTGGGCGGCAGGCGCGTCCAGTACATGACCGCCTACAAGGCCATCGCCGACGGCGTCTCCTCCGCGAAAAAGCGCAACATTGAGGGCCAGATAAGCCTGTTCGAGATAGACGGCGGGGAGGACGACGCGGGCGACCGCCTGCCGGACATAGAGGAATACTCCCTCCGGGACATTTTGAACTACGAGAAGGAAGTCCTCGGCGTCTACCTCAGCGGGCACCCGCTCTCGGAGTATATGCCGGTCATCGAAAGCAAACTCGACCGCGGCAGCGCGGACTTCATGAGCGACGAGGAAAGCGGCCAGTGCGCCGTCGCGGACGGCATGGCCGTAAACTACGGCGGCATGATCTCCGCCAAGTCCGTCAAATACACCAAGACGGCGAACAAGCCAATGGCCTTCCTGACGGTGGAGGATATGTACGGCTCCGTGGAGGTCATCGTGTTCACCCAGCTCTACGAAAAATACCTGGGCAGGCTGACGGAGGAAAAGGTCATCGTGGTGAACGGCCGCGTCAGCGTCAAGGAGGACGAGGACGCGAAGATCATCGCCAACGAGATATTCTTCTACGAGGACATGCTGGAGGAGCACAGGCGCCGCCGGCAGCCGGCGAAGACGCTGTGGATAAAGATACCGGCGGAGCGCCCGGTGGAGTTCGCCGGCATAACAGACATCCTCGAGACCTTCGCCGGAGACGTGCCGGTGGTGATCTACGACGAGGCGAAAAAGACCAAATTCCGCGCGAGCGAGAGCTTCTGGGTCGAGCCGGCCGAGGCGCTGACGGAGCGGCTGCACGCCGTCCTGGGCGAGGGAAGCGTGAAGCTGGTGGAGAGCGGGTAAAATCATACTTTTGGGGCGGATCGCCAATGTCAACAGGTTATACCGGATGCGGAAAACATTTGCCGACGACGTGACAGAGGAGGCTAATGTTTTCGCACTCCGGTATAATCAGAGTTCCTTTTGTTGTAGGGCGCGCCGACCCGGCGCGCCTTTCCGCTCAATTGGCGCTATTTGCAATGAATATAGTCGTTTCGATTTGAAATGAGCTGAAAACGAGCGCGAAACGACTGTTGTTCTATCGCGCGAAGTTTGAAGCTCAATTTCAAACGAAACGAATAAGTCGTTTCGATTTGAAATGAGCTAAAAACGAGCGCGAAACGACCAATGTTCAGGGGCGCTTTGCGCGAAGTTTGAAGCTCAATTTCAAACGAAACGAATAAGTCGTTTCGATTTGAAATGAGCTAAAAACGAGCGCGAAACGACCAATGTTCAGGGGCGCT
>Ga0209629_10004712_pt1 | contig 10153 bp, 3 predicted proteins | sample TergutCu122P5_FD_187286 | JGI IMG/M metagenome (GOLD analysis project Ga0209629, IMG submission 187286) | Cubitermes ugandensis P5 segment gut microbial communities from Kakamega Forest, Kenya - Cu122 P5 (SPAdes) (version 2) | ecosystem: Host-associated > Arthropoda: Insects > Digestive system >... | reverse complement strand
AAACCCACGTCATGTAAGAGAACGGTAGTATTTTGTCTGGTTTTAAAGAGTTTTTATTTTTACTACACTGTTAGATAAAATCGTGCGAAAATCGTGTAAATTTAATATTGTTCCAGAATCAAAACTTTTTTTTTATTTAACGCTGGTTCTCAAAATAGTCTGCAGAAATTTAAACAAGGGTAAAAAGAGGATCTTTTCCATCAAATAGTGGTTTGCTAAGTGGATGAAGTCCAGGGGTTTACTGAAACAATTACCACAGGAGTCGGGGTTGAAATTGCCCATTTCCAGTATACTGTAGGATATATTGCCCTCAGTGTTTCGCCATTACACGCGTCAATCCTCATCACTCGTTTTAGTGGATGACGTCACCATCGCTACGTCAGTTTTATGTTTGTCTCACAAAGAACATTCTCTTTCGGTCTGAAGCACGCTGCAGTGACTTCAGCTACGGCGTGTAGATGGTCAATATCGGAGGAATTTTTACCGAATTTAGGTCGATTTGCATCCTCTAGCACACACTTTGACCAACTGATGTCATCTGCGAGGGACCGGAACACTTACCATGTGGGATTGAATTCCAGGCCTTTAGAAAGGCTGTCGCTATAATCATAATTTGGGGGGGAAAGGCTTAAATTTTTATGGGTTACAAGTTGGAAATGGAGGCCGCCGATATGAATTTTTTTTTTAATTTTTTTCAAAATTGCGGTAAGTTTTATTTTTTATTTTCCTCAAATTTTAAACAGACAACTATATAATTTGCATGCATATATATGTGTATGTATATATATATATTTCTGCAAAATGTATAGTTGTTTAAAATTTGAGAAATAAATATAAATAAATAAATATATAAATATATATATATATATAGAGCGGCTTCGGTGGTCTAGGGATAGCGTGCTGGTCTTTAGTACCCAAGTTCGCGGGTTCAAACCTGGCCGAAGCGGTCGGATTTTTAAGGGTGAAAAAATTCTCAGCACGCCTTCCTTCGGAGGGGAAGTAGATTTGTGGCATGTAAAAGATCCCTGAATGATGTGGAAGTCGTCATTTCGTCAAAATTACCGGACAACATTCTCGCCCACAGTTTCCACTTCCGCCGCTGGGATCTCTCACGTCGTGGCGGACGTGGATGATGAGCAAGGTACTGTTCGAAATATTTTGAGGATTGTAATGTAACATATATATTGTTATAGAATAAAGGAAGTGTGCATTAAGTTGGTAACTCGACTAAGTGTATTGTAATATTGTCTGCCAGAAAATACAAGTAAATACAAGTAAATATCCGAAGAGCAGGACAGAGAAAATAGCACTTTTTACATACGAGAAAATATCACGTTTATATTCTGAGATTAATTTAGAACGAAAAAATTACTACAGTTTTATAAAAATAATGACGGATTGAAAGTAAGAATATGGCTCCATGAACCATTATCCATTTTTGAAAAGCAACTACGTGGTATTTTCAAAGCTGTTCAATAAATTTTCCATAATTTATGCAACACGAATATTCATTAGTGTGTTCAAAATATCTCGCCACTTGTCCCCTACTTGAGCCACCTGAATCCAATCCAATCTTGCCATTCTATTTTATTAACACTCATTTTAATATCTAAACTTAGATCTTTTAAATTACATCTTTCCATTAAGATTTTCTATCATAATCCCATATGCTGTTCTTTTCTCCCCGTACGTGCCATATGTCTCGCCCATCTCATGCTGCTTGATTTGATATCCCGAGTAATAAGGTACGAAAATACAGTGACTTAGAAAGGATGGAAAGGAGGCAGCACTGTTCACTCTTACGTTATTATGTCGTTCCTGTAACTGGGATAACACAAACTAAGAAATTATTATGAAGCCGGTCCCAGTGGCCGCGCGGTCTAAGGCGTAGGTCTACGGCCGGTCGCCCGCTGAGATTATGGGTTCGAATCCCACCGGGGGCATGGAAGTTTGTCTGTTGCGAGTGTTGTGTGTTTTAAGGTAGAAGTCTCTGCGACAGATTGATCACTCGTCCTGAGGAGTCCTACCGATTGTGGCGCTTCGTTGTGTGTGATCAAGAAACCTCGAGAATGAGGAGGCTAAAGACCTCTACGGGACTGTGGAAAATACTACCAAAAGGGTTCGTAACGCCAAGAAAACAAACAAAAAAAAACAAAGAAATTGTTATCAGATATTATGATCAAGACCCAAAAATGCCAAATAAAATTTACCGCTCTATTCAGATACTTTTGGGGCACTATGTTTATGTAATTTTGGATAATGTACGTTATGAAGTTTCAGACTACTTATTAATGAGGAAAACAAAAATTTTTCAATCCAAAGACGTGAATATAGGAGCAAATCTTGGGAATGTGAAGATTATAGGAGTATAATATTAAAACTGGATGTAGGTCTTCATTTAATAAACATCAGAATTCTTTTTTTATTTAATGATTTTATCAGCAAATGATAGTTCACATTACCGAGTGGTTAGATGGCAGTGAGAAATTCTGTGGGAGGTCGCATAAGGAAGCGATCCTAAACTAGTTTATGTTAATATGCCTTATGGAGGGACTGGGGTAATTCACGCCAAACCTTAAACATTTTAACATCTATCTCTATCGAGATTCTAACCCTGCACTTCTACGAGTACAAGCCACTTCATTTAAAGTTTTGCTGCCGTATGCCCCTAACGTCTACAGTTCCATTCCATTTCTTTATCTAAAATAGATTGGTCTCTGTTTATCTAACTTCACAGAGAGCATAATTTTCATTTTTTAGCCTGCGCGGTTGTGTGTACAATTTGACTGAACTAATGAATATTTGTCCTGATGCTTGATCAACTTTTTCCTTATTAAATTTCTTCTTATTTTTCTGCTCGTGTATTTAAATATATTAATTTATTTACGTAATATACTTTGTCGTTTGTTATATCCCAGGTCACAAATTTCAAGTGTTCGGTTTACTCAAATATTGCACTAGATAACTTCACATTTCCTAGTCTTATCTTGGTTGGAATCGGTAAGGCAAACCACACTTTTGGAAAGCCTGTACATGTAATTTAACAATTGGAAACGTAAAATAAACTCTTTTATTATTGAAACTACTACGGGAATTGGCCGAATTGGCCGAATTGCCCATGAGAATTAAGAACAACGAAGCGTATGGCAGAAAAAAAAACTCGACACACAAAAATTCTGTAACTTTATGACGTCACAGGTAAAATGGCCGAATGCTACCTATTACTCTACACAAAGTTCGTTTTGTGGTCACATAACAGAGAAACACAAAAAAGGTAACTGCTCTTATAAGATAAAAGTCATGCAATCCCCAAGGAAAGAAGAAAATTGCTCTACGTAATGGTTTTCCGAATTTGCCAAGTTTGTTTATATCTTTTCATCTACTTTAGACAGTAGATGAGATGGCAGTAAGTAGCATTTTGATAGCAATTGCACGTAGTTTCCTGTTCCAAATTACATCCTTTATTTCTTTTATGAAACCTGAATTGTCGCTGAATTTATTGCCTTCAGCACAATTATTGCTGCCTTTTGTGATTAGCAAAGATTAAGATCGACAAAAATAATTTTAAGGGAATGGATGGAAATAAATTACTTTACAGGCTGAAGCAAAATAAGAATAAATTTGTATTTTTGAATTCGCTTTTTGCCTAACCATGTCTTTTATTTTTGTATTACAAATACAGTCTATTTTTAAAATAATTCTCAACGCTTCAAAAATTTTAATCCAATTTTTACAAGGGTTTTGTATTATGTTTTAATTATAGTGGATTTGAGGACATCGCCTTCTTTAGGTTGGTGTTTTGCATATGTAATTTGTTTCGATGTTTTTAGTTACCTTTTATTTCTTATGCTTTTTTGTCAATAGTTTTAATTTAAAAAAATATATTTATCACAAATGGTATGAGAGCTCGAAAAAGTCCACATAAGTACTTAAAATGTCTTTATTAAATAATAGCTTAAACATGTAACAAAATTCATCTTAAAATAAACAATTCATTCTTCTTAAGTCACAGTTCGCTGTGAAAGTAGCAGTTGCTTATCTAATGTATAAATAACTTATTTTTTAAAATCAATCATGCACAGAAACATATAAGAAAATATACTTTAATCTTATAAATTTTAGCAAGAATTGACTGAACGTCACTGTAAAATACTATATACGCTAAAAGAAACAGTTCGTTTTCCTGAACGGAAGTGTACAGCTGAGTGAGGAGCTAGTAGTTACAACAGGCGAGACAATGCAAACACAAATAGGTCTTATTTCATAATGCATATTAGAATATATTTGCCTACATCCTCTTCAAATTCCCCTGTTTTTGGAGGTCATTAGTAGCCGTAACCACCGCCATACTTGCCACCATAACTGCCACCATAGCTGCCACCTTCACCGTGTCCACTACTGTGTCCATAAGCAGATCCTTCACTGTGGCCACCCTTCTTGGAAAAATCCTCGTGATTATCATGATAACCTTTATAACCTTCCTCTCCTTTGTGCCCTTTTTCCTCGCCGAATTTCTGTCCTTTCTCGTACTGCCCCTTCTTTCCATGTTCACCTGTATTATAGGCAGCATCAATGTGACCTCCCTTCTCTTGGCCTCCTTTGGCAGATGATTGCTTTTCTTCGAATTCGCCATATTTACTCTCGTGGCCACTCTTGTTGGCATCATCGTAGAAGGTGTGTTCTTTCTTGAATTCGTCCTTGTGATACACGTTGTGGAAACCGCTCGTCTTGTGTCCCTTCTTGTGGCTACCCTTCTCACCATAACTGGCACCCTTATAGCCCTTTGATCCCTGGTGATGTTCACCGTACTTTTGTGCTTCATCGTGATGACCTTTCTTCTGCCCTGCTTCATCGTTGTAGTATCCTTTCTGCACTTCGCTGCCCTTCTTCCCTTCATCTCCTTTATCGTATGCTTCGTAAACCTTATACCCCTTGTCTCCCTTCTGTCCGCCACTTGAGTGATGACCTGCTTTGTATTCGTCTCCACCACCTTTTTTATAGTCTTCCCCTTTGTAACTGCCACCTTGCTCACCCCCCTTTCCACCATGAGCATAACTAGCACCTTGACCAATCCCACCTCCGATGTATTTACCACCAACACTTCCGAGACCTCCTCCATAATACTGTCCACCTCCATATCCTCCTCCAAGTCCTCCTCCATATCCTCCTCCAAGTCCTCCTCCATATCCTCCTCCGTATCCTCCTCCAAGCCCTGCCCCACCAATGGAGCTATAGGAAGAACCCAGATGTCCCAGACCGAAACCTCCACCAGTACCACTGCCGATGTTGCTGTATGAAGTTCCTAGATGACCGAGTCCTGCGCCGTATCCCAAACCTGAACCACCCACAAGTCCAGGGAAGTGATGGTACCCGACACCAGCACCTCCTAAACCAGCACCTCCTGAACCAGCACCTCCTAAACCAGCACCTCCTAAACCAGCCACGTAGTGACCACTAGAAGCTTCGTCATTGTCGTGGTCAGTGAGTCGAACATAGCTGGCAGGTGCTGAACCGTCACTCCTGTAGATGTACCCAGTAGCGGAACTCTCCAGATCTGATGAAGCAGATCTTGCCATGTACATCTTGCCGTGGACGTTTTGCTTTATGTCACTGATAGGATCATCTACAGACACCAGGTCTTCAGATGTTTCGACTAGAATGTCTGATCCACTGCATATCAGAACTTGAAACAGAAGACACAGCGCACCAGAGAAATTGATGACCCTCCGATCTCTTGCCATCTTGTAGCACTTTGCAAAACAATATTAAAGTATGCACAACACACCTTTTCCTTTGAACAAGAACAACACTAGACTGCGGTATGTCGAGCCAACTCAGCCGAGAGTAGGCTACTGAATATCAACTTAGACCTTCATCTTGCTTTTATATGCATCTGTATCGTAAATTAAAACTCCCTCTACATGAGTCAAATTTAACGCTTGGTTAACTTTTAACCTTATTTCATTGCAAGCTCAATAGCAGTAATGTAACGTTGATAAGGGAAAAAGTTTCTTATTGTGTAAATGTGTGTCGGTATTTCGGCCGCCAATACCCCGCCTATTATGTCGTACCCTTCATTCTGGAGGACAATAGTAAGCGAGACTAAAGATCATTTTCCCGTCCCACTATGAGCTGTGTCTATCGCAATAGACAAACGCTGAATCATATCACGATCTTGTTAAGAGTACTTGATATTATTGTACAAAATTTGACGTAATTCCGTTGTTTGTCGCGTGTCATTGATATCTAAAAAGGAGTAAGTACGTCTCCGGCCTTACCGGAAAGAAAGCGTAAAAACATTTAACCTGGCACGGTATGTGCAAGCATGTGAGGTGTTGTGCGTCGCATAGCTTCGAGGATTCTCCGTGTAAGCGACTCAAGTACAGACGCGTTTTTGACTAAACATTTGTTTAAATATTATTCTACAACAAAGTTCTTACGATATATGTACATCACAAAAAAAGTCTTTAAATGTACGAACTTTTTTCCATCGTCTAAATAACTAAACTAATTCCATGGAGCACAGTCATCCTTGAGACCCTAACAGGTCCTATGTTATTTAAGAAATTTCCCGAATTTTATGAAGCCGAAAGTTCATTGCCTCATTCACAAGAGCCCCACCCCCACCTCTTCCTATCCTATCCAGTCCACAACCCTTCCAAAATCTTGAAGATTCCTTTTAATATTACCTTCCCATTTACGCCTAGAATTTTCAAGTGGTCTTTTTTCCATTTAAAACTAACTTAATTATTATAACATTACATTAAGGGGGAAGGATCATTCCCCGAACTCAAAAGTTATTCTGAAACATAATGTAACTCGATAAATAATTACAAACTCCTTTAACACAAACCAAAATCAGATAGGTGAGACAGTCCATGTCAGCTCATATCTCACTAAACACGGCATCATTAATTTCGAATTATTGGTCATCAGCAACATTAGGAATGTTAATGATTTTTGCAAACTTTATCACTTAAAATTTTTAAAATATTCTTAATTTATTTTTTTTTATCCGAACGTCCCGTTCGTCCGTTCCTTTTTAAAATTCTGTTAGCTCTATATTTTCTAATTTAGACTACTCAAAACATCCTCCGGTGTAAAGCAAATATTAGGCTGTACACCAGGTCGGGTTAAGGGGGGAAAGAAAGTGTCTGCTGCTTCTGTCACAACATCGAACAAATTTCTGGTCAGAGGAGAGTCACATAACAGGTTCTGCTACCCTGTAGCCCATATGTAATTTGGAAACGTCTGAAGAATAAAGTCTTAAATTTTAAAATTTTATTATTTCTCAATTTCAAATCCTCCAGTCCGGTTCTGGGGTCCATCCAGCTTCGTGTTTAATGGGTAATGGTAGCTATATATCCGGGTTAAAGCGGCCGGCGATCGAAGCTGACCACTCTCTTTAACTGAGTGCTGACTTTAATAAGACTGGATATACACCATAGAGCCGCCACCATATAAGCCTTCATGGAGCGAACGGGCACAACATAATGATTGTTTTCTTAGTAATGGTCGAAAACTAAAGACTTCAAGTTCATAATTATGGATAATTCACCTCCTTATGTAGACGAGAACTGTAATAGTCACTGGAAATTTTTAGCTTACAAAACTAGGATCTACTTTAAACCATAGTGTTAATTTTCAAGGAAATTTTGAGTCTTAGGAACATTCACATTCCCAAAGAGTAACGAAAACGCAGTTCTGGCCCAGCTTAATATTGTAGTATAATAATAATAATAATAATAATTCAGTTCTTACAATGCTTGAGGTTTCATACTGGTTAACACCGAGTTGTCACGGTGTTGGTTCGTCGCCATTTCATACCTAAACTCCTTTGTGCTGAGAACCCATTTACAATTGAGTTTGTCTAAATGTCTGTATTATCTGATCTTTGTTCGTACATTTAAAAAATTCCTGCAAGTTATATTTTTATTCATACTTTACCTTACAAGAAAAGGAAAACGCGCTAAATTACTAGTTTTAATTGTTTAAAGACTTACTTTATTAAAAACCAGAAATTAGTAACAAACTTTGTATCTTGGCTAACACAGCAGCAGTAAATATTTTTTAACTACCTGTTAATTATTATCATTATTCAGAATCCTGTCTAGTGCATCATATTTAATTCCTCGTATTTCATTCCTTATTTGCGGTATTTTGTTTGCACAGATTCCAAGTTCAAGGAATGAGCCCACTGCCCTATATATACACACCTAAATATTTCACAGTATTAGAACTAAGTTCTAAGCGCAATGGGCCTGAGGGTCTTGTTAGAGGTTTAGAGATTATTGACTTGGTGATGTAGGATACGCTTCTGAATAATATAATAGGCAAACTCATGGCCGAATTGTTAATAAACTTGCCTGGATACCGGAAGTTTCTGGGTTTTAGTAATTTTCCTCCGTCTATCTACACAAATTCCAGGATACTAGCTAAAACAACAATAAAAAATCTCACATCGTCCACAATAAACTGTTTAAAATTTATTGTAAAATAAAATGTCACATAAGCTTCAGGTTCATGTGACCGTGCATCATTAACGTAGGAGAAGAAAGAACCAACAGATGACACAGGTACAGATGTTTATTCACAATCAGTTAAATCTCAACATGTTTCGGGCATTATTATGTTCATCGTCAGGAGAACAGACTGTATAAAACCGCGTGTGGTGTTAGCCTGGATATGCTGGCTGCGATGTGTGAATGTTGGTATTCGAATACCAACATTCACACAGTGCGCTCAGCTCGTGTCCCGACTCCACACAACCGCAGCCAACACATCCAGGCTAACACCACACGCGGTTCTATACAATCTGTTCTCCTGACAATGAGCATAATGATGCCCGAAACATGATGAGTTAACCTATTGTGAATAAACATCTATACTTGTGTCATCTGTTGGTTCTTTCTTCTCCTATACTAAAATGTCACATAAGCTTCAGGTTCATGTGACCGTGCATCATTAACGTAGGAGAAGAAAGAACCAACAGATGACACAAGTATAGATGTTTATTCACAATCAGTTAAATCTCAACACGTTTCGGGCATTATTATGCTCATAGTCAGGAGAACAGACTCTATAAAACCGCGTGTGGTATTAGCCTGGATATGCTGGCTGCGATGCGTGAATGTTGGTATTCGAATACCAACATTCACACAGTGCGCTCAGCTCGTGTCCCGACTCCACACAACCGCAGACAACACATCCAGACTAACACCACACGAGGTTCTATACAATCTGTTCTCCTGACAATGGGCATAATGATGCCCGAAACATGATGAGTTAACCTATTGTGAATAAACATCTATACTTGTGTCATCTGTTGGTTCTTTCTTCTCCTATACTAAAATGTCACATAATCTGTGGAGCTGTATTCACCGTTAAATAAATAAATAAATCACAAACATATATCGGAATCACATTTCCCACTTCAGATCGTGTTCATTATTAGTGTTAGTAGTGTTGGTGTAGCAGTCTTTACGAAAAGTATACAATAGCGAAAAATCAAAACAACCCTTTTTTAAAAATTCTTAATTTATTTTAAGCTATTTAGTAAAAAATACTCAGAAAATAAGGAAGCTAGCCATTTGCATCACTTTCGTTGAAAAATTAAAGTGGGCGAATAGATATTTATATTATAAAGCAATGAAATTGAAATTCGTTCGCTTTATTCCGCTTTTCCTTTCGTCATAAGCCCACATTTACCTTCTAGAATAAGGAATGTGTGGCCGCAAGAAAAGAAATGGAGAGGGGACGAAATATAGAAACTCTGTATGCAATTTGTGCGATTAGTGAGCCGTTGAGGCGTATCGCTTTGCCTTCATCACACTGTTTTGAGCTATCTTGCATAATATTCAGTCTGTCTTAAACTGAAGGTCGTTAATGTTGGTAATTCTTTTGCGAAAAACTCGTAGAATTTGATGCAATGTTTCGTAATTACGTAAGGACACAGTGGCGAGTAAAGGTGTTAGAAATACAAGGCGTTTCATAACGTTCTCCGTGATTACAAACATTTATAACAAGAAAACCAAAGAATCTAACTTAATGGAATTTTTCACAGCCACAGGAAAACTGAGAAAGTTCTTTTTTTTTCGCAACTAGAAATGTTCGATGTGTGCACCACAGTTGAAACGGCACACATCGATAGGAT
>Ga0209629_10004711_pt1 | contig 10156 bp, 9 predicted proteins | sample TergutCu122P5_FD_187286 | JGI IMG/M metagenome (GOLD analysis project Ga0209629, IMG submission 187286) | Cubitermes ugandensis P5 segment gut microbial communities from Kakamega Forest, Kenya - Cu122 P5 (SPAdes) (version 2) | ecosystem: Host-associated > Arthropoda: Insects > Digestive system >... | reverse complement strand
GCCCCCCCCCCAATACACACACGCACACGCACACGCACGCACACAAACACACACAGCATCAACGGACGGCACAAACGGACGGCACAGTAATATACCAATAATTACATTACATACAGCATCATCTCGCAAAGCCTCTGTATGACACCGATTCGTAACTCTTTGGATTTTGGTGGCATAATACGAAAATTGGTTAAAGCGTCGCAGCAAAGCTCTTTCTTATCGTTATAACTGGTAGTCCGTCAAGTGCCACCAGTCGAGAAACACTGCTCTACACGTCCCCTCAAAACGCCAACATACTTATCCCCAACTTCCTTTTCAGTAGTATCCAATTACGTCTTGGACAGGGTCCCTCTCTTTCAAAATTCGAACTATGCACATATTAAAAGCATAAGTAATGGCAGGCCATAAACTAGCACATGCCAACAGCCACTTGGAGAAGTAAATCCGGTTTCCGACGTCCTGTAGAACGCTTTATATACCGTACAGGCGTGGTAGGTTGAGTAAAATGATCAGCCTCAGCCGCCCAGGTTCCCCCCCACCCAAGCTCACGTATGAAAGATGTTCTATTCCCAACACGAAAGACCACTCTGACAACCGACGCACTCTTCCGATAATAGAATAAATTAAATGTTTTAGTAACACCAGTCACACAAGTTAACTACCAGTATCAACTAATAACACTGCAAGACTCACACGCGGACACAGAAGGGTTGACACGTACGCTGCCGCACCTTTTGTACTCGTACATTGGTAATCAAATGAATGTCAATTCCTTGTTATAAAGCTTAGGCCTAAATAAAACAACGATAAAATAAGCCTACTGAAATTAGAACAGTGTCAAAATATTTGAACAATTAACTTTACTGCCAGGAACAATGTTAACAAAAGTCGCTAATTAGTAACAGAACCACCCCTAATTAACTAATTAGTTTAAACTGCGCTACTGGTATCAACACAGGAGACGTGTGTGCCAGTGTGTCTGCTGTGCAGTTCGTTTCTCTAAACATCCAACGCAAGTAGCAAACCTTGACTCTGCAGGGCATATAAGGGGGGAGACACAAAATGAAAAGCTTGCTTTGCAGTTAATGAAGTAAAACGGCGTAAAATACATTGCACAAACTTATGTACATCCGTTAAATGTCAAAAGAAAGGCATCCCCCAAACAGTATATAAATGCAGCTTTCCGTTAAGGCTTCTGTTATGTTTAAATGAATAACAGGCTTATTTACAGTCACAAACGTCGCAAATTTCGGGTTACGTAACGAAAATGAAATTTCTACAGTAATTGAAATTATACAAACTGCTCGCTAAATTAGTAAACTCCAAGAGTATGGTTATAAAATCAAGGATAGCGTGGGCATAACACTCAGCACACGGGGAAGACAGGAGTGCACACAGAGCTTTGAGTGGAAAATCAGAAGAGACCGCTTCAGAAATATCAGGATAATATTAAAACGATCAGAACAAAGCAACACTGTAAACAAAGCGGACCAGATTCAACTGCTTCACACTACGGTCCAGTGTCGGAATAGTGTTAACTGGGTAATTAACCTTGGGATTCCCAAAAAAAAAAACGGAAATTGCGTGACAACCGTAGCCAGAGGTGCACAGATCCAGCACGCCTAACCGCCCGGACGACTAAATTTTGGGCGGTGGCAACTACTATCACTTCACATACATCGAGCAGATGTGCCAGCTATCAGTGAGGTTCACATGCCACTCTAGAATTGTGGGTTCTCAGACTCGAATCCGCTTTATGTCACCTTCCTGGTGCCTACAATTTGCACGCAATTTCAACATTTTTTGGAAAATCTGTGGACCCCTCAGCTACGCGACCGTCACGCTCTAAGAATGACTACTCGGAACAGTAAATGGGTTAGTTATTTCATCAGCATGTTAGCTCACCGTCGGTATCAGCTATCCTTGAATTCCAGGGGTTCTTAAACAAGGGTACGAGTGATCATACAAAATACCAACGTGATGCACTTAATATTATTTATTCGTCAAATATATAGCTGCGTATCAACAAGACACTAGGACTCTATAGAGAGTGGCGGTACCATATGCTGCTCACATACAACTGTTCCTCCTGAAGATAAGCACTTGTTGCTCGAAACATGTAGAGGAGAATATTTGACGAATAAATAATATTAAGTGCATCACGTTGGTATTTTGTATGATCAATTCATGATGCACGGTCAGAGAAACATTAAGTTAAGGGTACGAGTGTTGTCAAATGAAAAGAAATCGTGTCTGCCACCCTTCGTCTGGACGGACTACGCAAGACAATCTCCATCAACACGTTGCCGTGTGGAAACGAGGTACACATTCGTGACGCTTACTTTCATTATCGGCACGCGCCGAAAACTAGACGCTGTAGTCCGGCCAGCGTAGTCAACAAACGTGTCTAGGCTACTGGCTGGACGATCCGAGGTTCCATTTCCGACAAGGGTCAAGACTGTCTGTTCTCCATAAGGTTCAGCGGCTCTGCGGCCCACCAAAACTCCCATTTCAAGGAAACGGCGTAAGCGCCAAGGAAGTGAAGCTGAAAGCCTGACTCCATCTACAGCCTAGATTAAGAATGGATGGATGGATGGATGGATGGATGGATGGATGGACGGACGGATGCATACCGCCGCTCTTGCTATACGTGTATAACCCTTTCATAGCAAGCACAGGGACAAGTTCACCGTTACCCTCAGTGTGGCACACAGATACAGTGAGCTTCGGCAGGAAACGCAGAAAGAGAAAAATGTTTTTAAAACACTGCCGCGCTATACGAACCGTACCAGACTACAATGCCAATAAGCAGTTAACAACTTAAGAGCAGCAAGATAGTTAATAATACGGTGTAGCAGGTTCAATTACTATACACCGACACACGTTATACAAGTGCGTAGTCCTGGCTTCAGTGCCCGAAGTGAAAACGATTCGTCGGGAGACGTCGAATGAAATGCAACTGGGATCACTTCATTTCCCTTGTGCCGCTTAAGGATACCGAACTGCTTTAGAAAATTACTTCTTCGTCTTAGGTAAGGTGCGAAAAGGACCGCTAGAAATATATTCTTATGGACAAGATTCCTTACTGTAGAAAGAAAGCCACTAAATACAGCTACAGCAACAAGACTAACCGCAATCAAGTATGCAGTCTCTCTGATACGTGTCCATTCTAATGTCCTTCATAAGGTTTCATACCAGTCGAAAACAATTAACAGGAACCACTTTATCTCCAACGTATCGTCCCTTCAATAAGGGAACTTATCTTTTCCACGCTAATGGAATGGGAAGAGGTGGGAATGACAGTCACACCGAGGTCATTAAAGTGTACAATTCCCGTCCAATTTGCCTTCAACGTCAAGAAAACTCCACTTCTCCAGTGTTTGTCTACTGCTTGAGCGTAGAGCAGAAAATGGGATCCATCCGTCCGTATGGCGTTTAGATTACATTTGTTACCGGGGGTCAATACAACCGCGGTCGGGAAAATTTGGTTCTGTTTTCACTCATAACAATTTGCGTATAACGTTACACCAGTCCGCGTTCGCGTAACTATTGTTTCCATGAAAAAACAACCACACTTTTCATTGTTATTGTTGTTGGCGTCGACGAAGCTGTAAACAAGTGCTTAGTGTTACAACGAAAATGCAACAATAGACTATCTCTGCACTGTTGTTGAGCTAAAAAATGTTTCGTACAGTTGTTAACGAGAAAAGTACAAATATTACGAATGTATCTGTGTTCCTGCCCAAGTATGAACAACACGCAAGTCGTATTTTTCTGCGCCGTATTTTATTTTCTTCAGTGGCCTGTCCGTCTCTACCATATTTTTCCCACACTACCTCATAAACGGCACGATTTTCGGGGAAGAAATTTTATTAAACATACTGTGTGTGTGTGCGTGCGTGCGTGTGTTTCCTCTACAAGTTGTGCCTGAACATTTCCCATTCTACGAAGAATTCGGCGAGATATAAATTTACGAAAGTCTTCATTTCAAGACGTCAATGAAACTTGAATTTTCTCAATATATTTTCGAAAAATCGACAAACATCAAATTTCAGGAAAATCCGGCGAATGTGAGCCGAGTTGTTTCATGCGGATGTACGAAAGGACGGACGGACGGACGGACGGACAGACAGACAGACAGACATTACAAAGCTAATGGTAGCTTTTGGCGCTTTTGCGAACGCGCATAAAATCCCACTCCCAAGAATATCACATTTGCCCGAACAGTGAAAAGCGTATTCGCCGTAAATACTTATGTTACATTATTGTTGTTATTATTATTATAATATTACCGTTATTACCATCATAACCACCGTCACCATCACAATGCTCCAGTAGTACCGTAACGCCGCCCGCCACTGGACACGATGATTAGTCATTCCCGACATAATGTGTGTTCATCTTAACCCTAGCCTCCATGCTCTTTTACCTCCACATCCTCCTCCTCCTCCTCTTCCTCCTATATTCTCCTAGATTTCAGTATCAGCAGACTAGTATGTGAACAACATGAATCAGGAACACTGGCTAATACTATGTCCAATTCTTCACTTATGTCTTAACGTCTTACGTACAAGTCCACGTGTGAACGACTGGATAAACAATAATGAAGCAACGGAATTCATTACAAAAACTTACTTGAACTGTATGCAGCGAGTTACTTTTCGGACCGTGACACTTTGAGACTGCATAACAGCCCAACTGCTGTTCACCTGAATGATGATGATTCGGCCAAATCACATCAACATGTCCATAACATACAGGTGTCAGGATAGAGAGACTAGGTTGGACAGTCAACTGACTTCTATCTGTGACCAACTCCGACGGAGAAAGTATACAAAATACCGTCCGTGCTACTCGAAAAAGTACACTCACAGAAAGAAATGAGAATCTTCGCAGTAAATAGTGTTAACAAGCACTTCCAACCACTGGTGTATATACCATCTATATTTCTTAGCCAATTGTAATTATGTGGAAACCTGGCTAAAATGAAAACATGTTCGGACAAATTGTTTTCCCTTCACGAATAGGTTTTACTGTACACACACAAAACATTATCACGTAGTCGCTTCCAAAGCCAGCCTCCAGAGTGCGAGCTAGTGTTTCCTCTTTAAATTTCCAGTATAATCTCCTTTCCTTACGGTCGCCCAGTAGCTACGTACGTCTTCTTCCTCATCCTCCCGTCCCTTCTGTCTTTCCTTCCAGTACGTGTTTTAGTAGGCAGTTCCTACGCAATCTGTAACCAATCCAGTTAACCTTCTTTTGTTTTATTGTATGTACGATGTTCCTTTCCTCCTTGACCCCTTGCAATACTCTTTCACACGATCGGTCCAGCCCATCTTCTCCATCATTATTTGTACAACCGGTTACTCCGGTAAACTTAAAACTGGGCCACTTACAGTTGAAAAACTCAATTTTCAAAAATAATTACCGAACAGTAAAACAATCAGGGAGTACAGTAATGAGCTGGTAACTTAATCTGATGTGAAGGATTAAGCGGTCATATTCAGGCAAGAGACGAAAATAATGCAAGGCTTCGGAGGTCCCGAAGGTTCTTCATTACCGGCTTCACAAAATCTGGACAATGGACTCTACCCTTAGCACAGCCTAGTCAATCACTGCCTACTACAGGTCTGATAAGCGCTGAAACGGACGTTCGTCACCTTACCCTATCCCATAACAATCAACAACTCTCATACTACTAGTTTTCCCCACTGAAGGGTAAACCCGCCACCTGACCGTATTGAAAGCCATACCACATCTCGCCATATTTTTCCCAACTGCTTAAGTGCAAAGCCACCTACTGACCCCATCCCAAGCCAATACACATTTTGTCACTAATTTTTGTACGACCTGAAGTGCGTAAACTAGCAATTTACCCTATCCCAATCAAGTTCAATGAAGTCCACACTTTCTCGTCCTAATTTTCCCTAGGTCTACAGTGATGTTAGGTACCGCAGCCTGTTCGAAACCAGATGAAAGCAGTTCAAATTTCCCCTATCCTAGTTTTCCAAGTGTTAAAGTGTAGGATGGCTACTGAATCCGGTCTTAACTCTGTTGAAACCAGTCATCATTTTCCACTCTACTGTTCCTAACTGTTATTTACGTCTGCCTCTCCGGCTGTTTTAAGTTTTAAACGTTTCTGGGCACAATTCCTGCACCATTTCTCATCTCACGCACATGCAGCAAATGTAACCCCAACGACGCGCTCGCGAAGACAAATGAACCTGGAAAGCACGATAAAGAGACAGGAGAAAATTATGTAAGGACGAGCTAAGTGTATTCTACGTATGCGAATTAAAGAAGAAGAAATACGACGCCATTTAAATGGCAAAGGGAATGAAAAATATATAAACAAGTTTGACACAGAAAAGCTCAAAGGAAACAGAAATTCGGACACACGGGTAGACATATTACTGAAATGTGCCTAAGAGGAATTAAGTGTGAAGATACAAACTCGGGAGAAGACCAGTGGCGGATTTCTGAGACTGCGATAATGATTCTCCAGAATTAAAACGCGCTGGGCGTTTCTCCACATTAGCAACTAATCAACTGCTCAAGGAAGACCCAGTACCGTCGAGTTACGCAGTACATCTGTGTCTATTTATAGGGTTATAGACTTTAAAACCAAACAACCAGGAAGAAGTCGCAACGTTTCGGCAAGGCATCTAATCCGAACATACGACTGCTGTTGAGCTGCACAGCCGCTTGCTACCCAAGATATTAGTCCCTTCAACTCAGTGCATCTACTGGAGCAACATCGCAGTTCCCTTTGTGGTGAAGTCTAAGTAAAGAGGATATTAATGCAAGCGTTATGAATCGAGTTTAATCAGGGGAACTCTCCCCCCTCCTTCCGCAACCCCCGCGGGGCCATATACTTCAACGTCTTCGTGTTCTTTATTCCATTCACCCTCTCTTTTCTATGTGTTTTCTCTCTTTCCTCAAAAGAAGCTCGTAGAGACAGATGATTTACTTTTTAATCAACCAACATCCCTTATTAAAGATGAAGCACTTGTGACGTCATTAAGCTCTTTTGTATTAAGCAGCAGGGGTTTCCTCTTAAGATCCTTGTTATGAGGATCACGTGACACAGACCTACCCAACGTTGACGTAACGCACTGTAATTCAAACAAGTTGATGAATTGGTTCGTACGTTATCCTAGGACACCACCGGGGGACAACACTTGGGTCAAAGGCAAGTGACGTAACAAAAATGGCGTTAAGTAGAAAAAAGTGGGAGACACCGAAGGAAGCCATTCGGAACACCTGTGGGGTAAAGGGGGAAAACTTACACCATTTGATTACTGTCGCGCGTAAATCGAAATGACATACGATCAGCTTCGGTACAGTATATGAAGCATTAATATGGAAAAGGCATGTACGTGCATATGAAACGAAAAAAGCAACATCTGAACCTTGAAGCGGAACTGTGGGCTCAAAACTAAGAATAAATACACCTCCATTCCAATAAGCAGGAATTCTTTTCGTGACTACTCGTATATGTCGTTCACGACGTCCATGAAGCTGATGTCAACGACGACAAACCATCGGGTTTAACATGTGGAGAACCCTGTTCACAAAAAACTGACGGCAGTAACAATGTTATTCGGAAAATCCAAATGTTGCTCCTCTTTTAAGAACCACTAACTACTGCAGTCACATTAAAACAATTCTTGTAGGCATGTGAAACACCGCCAAATACGAAGACGGAAATCCTACATTATACCGCTAGGAAGAGCTCAAAACGCACAAGGGTAGGCACTTTTCTTTTCAGTGCTCTCTCTCAGGAACTAAAGGTCACTGCTTTGTTGGACAGTTCCAAGCTTCGCCCGTTTGTCCTTCTAATAAGATGATCATTATGTGACCCCTCCCCCCATGCACCAACAATCCATAGCGGGCCAGAGCCTACTTATTATCGAGGCTTCACAATCACACCGAGGACACACCACTCGGTGAGACTCCTCCGGGCGAGTGATCAGCCTGACGCAAAGACCTCTACCTGGCAACACACAACACTTACAAGATGAGACATTCATACCACCGGCGGGATTCGAAACCACGTCCCCCATGTCAAGCGCAGACCCGCGCCTTACACCGCACGGCCACTGGGATCGGCGATGAATATGAAATAGTGATATGATAATAATAGCAGGGCAAAGCGGAGTACTCGGATAAAGACCTGTAACAGTGCCGCTTTGCCTAGAACTGACACGACACGTATTAGGACAGGGCCGAACCCTGGCCTCCGCGGTGACAGGCCGGCGAGTAACTACCTGAGCCATGGTACCGCCTTTAAATGTGTGAAATTCAATTCATCTAACATATTATAGTCATTCGTACCTCGAGTACATTCAAAGACCAACTGGTTAAGGACATTTCAGGGAATAATCACTTTTTATTGAGCACCTTACGAAACATACAGATATATACCGTTATAAAACGCAGTTTCTTATCATGTTAATGCTGTCGGCACAGTCACTTATCACGGCGCTTTCAAAGATTAAACAGCAACTGTATCACTATTATCTCCTACGCTGAAAGAAATACATTTCACGTGAAACACATTTACAGAAATGAATACACGACGAAATTAGATCCGTGTTGTGGGAGATACGGTAGATTCATATACTGTCCACGGAAGGAACTCCAAATATAATGAACACGGACGAAATAACATTTGGCAATTAATATTGCTGAAGGTTGTCTCAAGTACGGGACCATCGGCACGCAGAGGCAGGCATACATGCCGGTTACATAACGCGGCTGTGCGTTCGAAGAATTTGGGATCGAGTCCCGGCAGGGGAAGAGATTTCTCTTCCTGAAAGCGTCCGCACCGACTACCTCTGAGGTCCATCCAGCCTTTTGGGACATCTGTCACCGGGAGTAAAGGGGCCATGTCGTGAGACTCACATTCACAAAGCTGCGAGTTCGAATGAATACGTGCAGCTTTACCTCCACTCCCCAACACAATTTCATGGTGTGGTGTAGAATTAAGCCCATGGGCAACTTTGCATTTACCGTTGACCATGGCCACGCTAATAAAACTCGTCCCTCTGCATACCATAAAGCGTACAGGGATGTGGAGGCACACCTACACATGGCAATGAATGGTCAGCTACACGCCACGGCCGGTTTATCTTCGGGGAACTTACGAAGATCGTGTCGCAAAAAAAAAATCTTCGATATCACTTGCACTACACTTCAGCTGTTGGTTGCTTGAGCTTTCATGCCTCCCGTTACCCATGCCCATAGCTGGCATGCAGGGAACGTGAAGCTAATCGTATTTTAACATGAAGATGGCGGAGAACTGGAAAGAATGAATCGAAACCAAATGTAAGTCATATAAGCGGGTACTCCCTGGCTTTCAGAGACGTAACCGCTTAGGGCTAGATGAGTGTCAGCACAATGAGACAGTTACCGAAATTACTCAAATTACTAACTACGGGAATTTTAAACAAGAGTCTAGGCAATTAAACTGTGTGCGCTGGGATCGGGGGTTATCAAAGGGCACCCCAAACAGCTGCCATGGATCCACTGTTCAGGCACACAGCTTCGTTAGTAACTAACTAAATAAATGTATGCAGCAGTCCCTCTGGAGAAGCCAAATGTCGCTAAACTAGTTAATAAATTTCCTGCATTTTATGCAAACAGAAGGATCATAGCCATTTTCACTAGACCCCGCCAGTACCCCAATTCCCAGCCAGTTCAATCTAATTCGACACCGTCCCATCTACTTTAGTACTATCCTCACTTCTATGCCTCTTCCTTTTGTGGATCTGTTCAACAACAAAATTTCCCATGCGTGCTAGAAGCCCCATCCCATCTCTTCTCCCAGACCTGATCCAAATAATATTTGTGTGAGTACAAGTATGTTTGTATGAAAATCCCACATCCGGAAGACGGCATCATTGCATTAAGTTACAGTCCCTCATGATTCCACTGAAAGTAGGTACGTATCCCTTTTAACAATCCGGTGAGTGCCCCTGCGCTGTTCTGTCCTCATACAAACTTGGCTCCAACTGATCCACAACTGTGTGTCTAAAACATATAAGATGCTAAACTTAAAGCCAGAGCAACTTTTCGACAACACTGGACAGCGCCGCCGAACAGCATGTATCAACTCTGTAGGCATGATGCAACTAATGGCACGTTTGACTTT
>Ga0209629_10004710_pt1 | contig 10156 bp, 8 predicted proteins | sample TergutCu122P5_FD_187286 | JGI IMG/M metagenome (GOLD analysis project Ga0209629, IMG submission 187286) | Cubitermes ugandensis P5 segment gut microbial communities from Kakamega Forest, Kenya - Cu122 P5 (SPAdes) (version 2) | ecosystem: Host-associated > Arthropoda: Insects > Digestive system >... | reverse complement strand
AAGCGTTGCTTTTTGAGGGTGGTATTATAAAACGCAGAGGTTCCGTTGACAGCGGGAATACTGTTTCCGATTATTTTTCCGTAGAAAAAGAATACGGATATTCGGTCTTTTCAACCATTTTCAGCGTAGAATGGGAGAATAAAAAATTGAATTTTATCGATACGCCGGGTTCGGACGATTTTTCAGGTGGAGCTGTTTCCGCCATGAACGTAACCGATACGGCATTGATGGTTCTTAACGCTCAATATGGCGTTGAAGTAGGTACAATCAATATGTTCCGTTACGCTGAAGATTTACACAAACCGGTTATTTTTCTTGTTAATCAGTTAGATAAAGAATATGCCGATTTCGACAAAACTTTGCTTCAACTCAAGGAAACTTATGGAGGTAAAGTGGTTCCGATTCAATATCCTGTGCAAACCGGACAACATTTTCATCAAATGGTGGATGTGCTGAAAATGAAAATGTATCAATGGAAACCGGAAGGCGGAACGCCCGAAGTTCTTGATATTCCCGTAGCGGAAATGAGCAAAGCGGAAGAATGGCACAATGCGCTTGTGGAAGCGGCTGCCGAAAACGACGAAGTGCTGATGGAAAAATTTTTCGACCAAGGCAGTCTGACCGAAGACGAAATGAAAGAAGGCATTCGCAAGGGCTTGATAAGTCGCGGAATGTTTCCGGTCGTTTGCGCATCGGCAGGTAAAGACATGGGAGTTCGCCGTCTGATGGAATTTCTGAGCAATAACGCTCCCGCCGTTACGGAAATGACGCCTTGCAAAAATACCGAAGGAAAAGAAATTAAGCCGGATCCGACGGCTCCCGTCAGTCTTTTTGTTTTCAAAACCACTGTCGAGCAGCATATCGGACGCATATTGTACTTCAAAGTCATGTCTGGAACAGTCAAAGTCGGCGACGATCTGTTGAACGAAAATCGCGGCTCCAAAGAACGTATTTCCCAATTGTTCGTCGTAGCCGGACAAACCCGCACGGAAGTTTCCGAACTGCACGCCGGCGATATCGGTGCAACCGTTAAACTGAAAGACGTTAATACCGGTCATACCTTAAACGGTAAAGGCGCAGACAATAAATTTGATTTTATTAAATATCCCAATTCAAAATATCGCCGTGCAATCAAAGCCGTGAACGAAGCGGATTCCGAAAAAATGATGGAAATCCTCAGCCGGATGCGTTCCGAAGACCCGACTTGGGTGGTTGAGCAATCAAAAGAACTGAAACAGGTTATTGTTTCCGGACAAGGCGAATTTCACTTGAAAACGCTGAAATGGCGATTGGAGAACAGCGAAAAGTTGGCAGTCGAGTTTTTTGAGCCGAAAATTCCTTATCGCGAAACGATTACCAAGTCGGCTCGCGCCGATTACCGTCACAAAAAACAATCGGGCGGCGCCGGACAATTCGGCGAAGTGCATCTGATTGTCGAACCCTATCAGGAAGGTATGCCGATGTCTGAAGTTTATAAATTCGGCGGACAGGAATATAAAATCCAAGCGCGCGACGTACAGGAACTTCCATTGGAATGGGGCGGCAAATTGGTATTCGTCAATTCCATTGTGGGCGGTTCGATTGATGCGCGTTTCTTGCCTGCTATTCTGAAGGGAATTATGGGACGGATGGAACAGGGACCGTTGACCGGTTCGTATGCCCGAGATGTTCGCGTAATCGTTTACGACGGTAAAATGCACCCGGTCGATTCCAATGAAATCTCGTTCATGCTTGCAGGACGAAACGCATTCTCGGAAGCATTCAAAAATTCCGGACCGAAGATTTTGGAGCCTGTTTATGATGTGGAAGTTTCGCTCCCGTCGGAATATATGGGCGATGTGATGGGCGATTTGCAAGGTCGCCGCGCCATGATTATGGGGATGCAATCCGAAAAAGGATACGAAAAACTGTTGGCTAAAGTGCCTCTGAAAGAAATGAGCAACTATTCAACTTCGTTGAGTTCCATCACAGGCGGTCGCGCATCATTCACCATGAAATTCGCATCCTACGAATTGGTTCCCACTGATGTTCAAGATAAATTGTTGAAAGAATACGAAGCTGCGCAGCAAGAAGCGGAATAATTTTTATCTTTGCATCATGATTGAGCGAAACTTGAAGAGTTGGCTGCCTACGACTCGGAAAGAAGTAGAGTTGCAAGGATGGGATTATTTGGATGTAATTCTCTTTTCGGGCGATGTTTATGTCGATCATCCTTCTTTCGGTGCGGCGGTAATCGGTCGCACGCTGGAAGCGATGGGATTACGGGTTGCGATTGTTCCTCAGCCTAATTGGCAGGACGACGGACGGGATTTCAAAAAGTTGGGGCGACCTCGTCTTTTTTTCGCCGTTTCGGCGGGCGCAATGGATTCGATGGTGAACAAATACACAGCAAATAAACGCCTACGCTCGGAAGACGCTTATACGCCCGACGGACGAATTGACCGGCGTCCGAAATATCCTACTGTCGTTTATTCTACGTTGCTTAAAAAGTTTTTTCCCGACATTCCGGTAATTATCGGCGGAATTGAGGCTTCGATGCGGCGGCTTTCTCATTATGATTATTGGCAGGATAAACTGTTGCCGGGTATTTTGATTCCTTCCCAAGCCGATCTTTTGATTTACGGTTCCGGCGAGAAACCGTTGGCTGCTGTTGTATCTGCATTAAAAAATAAAAACCCGGTTAGCGATATTTCTTCAATTCCGCAAACGGTTTTTTTACAAAAAGAATACCGACAATCACAGGGTGACATTGTACTGCATTCGTATGAATCATGCTTAAAAGACAAGCGTTTGCAAGCCGAAAATTTTAAACATATCGAAGAAGAATCCAACAGGATGTTCGCTAATCGGCTGATACAAAAAACAGGCGAACGATATGTTGTTGTCAATCCTCCTTATCCGCCGATGACTACGGAAGAACTCGATGCCTGTTATGATTTGCCTTATACCCGTTTGCCGCATCCCAAATACAAAGACAAGCGAATTCCGGCTTACGAGATGATTCGTCATTCTATAACCATCCATCGCGGTTGTTTCGGCGGATGCGCTTTCTGTACGATTTCGGCGCATCAAGGGAAATTTATTGCTTCCCGCTCGAAAGAATCTATTCTGAAAGAAGTGAAAGCCGTTACTGAAATGCCGGATTTCAAAGGCTGCATCAGCGACTTGGGAGGACCGTCGGCTAATATGTATCAAATGAGCGGAACGGATAAGAAAATCTGCGAAGCCTGCAAAAAGCCTTCCTGCATTTTCCCGAATATTTGCCGTAACTTAGAGGTCGATCATCGTCCGCTGTCGGAACTTTATTCGGCGGTCGATGTTGTTCCCGGAGTTAAGAAATCGTTTATCGGCAGCGGCATACGCTATGATTTGTTGGTGCACCCTTACGAAAACGGCGACCATAATAAATCTGCCCGCGATTATACCCGCGAATTGATTCGCAATCACGTTTCCGGGCGCTTGAAAGTCGCTCCCGAACATACAACACACAATACGCTTATGTGTATGCGTAAGCCGGATTTTTCCGTTTTCCTCGAATTTAAGAAATTGTTTGACAAACTTAACCGGGAAGGGAATCTCAATCAACAGTTGATACCTTACTTTATAAGTTCTCATCCCGCTTGCACGGAAAAAGATATGGCGGAATTAGCTTCTACCGTTAAAAAAATGAATATTTATTCGGAGCAGGTACAGGATTTTACCCCTACCCCGATGACTTTGGCTACGGAAATATATTATACCGGTATTCATCCCTACACCTTAAAACCGGTTTATACGGCTAAAACAAAAGAGGAAAAGATGAATCAGCATAAATACTTTTTTTGGTATAAGAAAAAGTAATATTCATTTATATTCCCTATACCCGGAATGTCTTATTTTCAACTTAATATACTTTAACCCAAGCGTCGCCCGGTTTGTGTTCGACCGCATAGCCTATTTCAAATAATTGCGTATCGGTTTTTCGTGCGGCTTTTTGTAAATCTTCCACAGCATCGGGATCTGCCGCTACAAGCAATCCGCCGCTTGTTTGCGGGTCGCATAACAAAGTCCTTACCTTTTCTTCGTCCTCGTTAACCGCAGCGATTATAGTCTTATGCCCGTAACTGTTCCAGTTTCGTGCAGTACCGCCGGGAATACAGTCTTGACTGATATAACTTTCAACTCCCGGCAAGCGCGGCAATTTATCATATTCCAATATTATTTGCACATTGCTGCCTTCAGATGTTTCAAGTGCATGTCCGAGAAGTCCGAAGCCGGTTACGTCGGTCATGGCGCGCACTCCGTTCAACCGGGCAAAATCGCAACCTGCAACATTCATTTTTGTCATCAACTTCAACGCTTCGGCAGCATCATCGGGATTTACCAAGCCGTGCTTTTCAGCGGTGGTTACGATACCTGTGCCGAGCGGTTTGGTGAGAAATATTCTGCATCCGGCGGTTGCCGTACAATTCTTCTTCACCCGGTCGCTGCGTATCATCCCGGTAACGGCAAGTCCGAACAAAGGAGTTTCGATGTTTACGCTGTGTCCGCCGGCAATCGGAATTTTTATGGAAGCGCACACTTCGCGCGCACCTTCCACCACTTCACGAGCTGATTCGGCAGACAGTTTATCGAGCGGCCATCCGAGTATGGCAATCGCCATAAGAGGAAGACCGCCCATGGCATACACGTCGCTTATAGCATTGGTGGCGGCAATTCGCCCGAAATTGCGAGCATTATCCACTATGGGAGTAAAAAAGTCGGTAGTACTTATCACCGCATTTCCGTTTCCAATATCATATACGGCGGCATCATCGCGGCTTTCGTTGCCCACCAGTAAATCTGCAAAGTGCATGGGCGTATTTTCGCTGTGCAAAATAACTTCCAATTCACGGGGCGCTATTTTGCAGCCGCATCCCGCACCAGGGCTGAATCGGGTTAAACGATATTCATAACTCATAACTCATAATTCATAATTCATAACTCTTTCGGCAATTTCCGCAATACTTGCCTCATCGGGAATATCAAGTCGGGTTACCGTTTCGGGCGCACGCATTGAAATTTGAAATTCATAAGCTTTATCGTAGTAATCAAGCAGTATTTTTGCAACCTGCGCCAATTCTCCTGCTGCGCATAGTTCAAGCGCTTGTTTGCATCGGTCATAGCCTATACGCTTTTCTATTTTCTTGATGGATTCTGCCAAAAGCGCACGGTCGAAGTCGCCGTATTCTTTGAGCAAACGTTGCACACGAACGGATTGCGGCACTATTATTTGCAGCGTTTTCGCCTGTTTCATTTGATTAAAAAAAGCAGCCGGAATCTGCGCTTTACCGATGCTTACGCTCTCGTCTTCGAGCAACAACGGTTTCGCCTTATCCGTTTTCCGCAGTTCCGAAAAAAGCAGGTTTTCAAAATGTTCGGTACTCGGTTGCGGAGGTTGTCCCAATGCGCCGAAAGCCGAGCCTTTGTTGTTAGCCAATCCTTCAAGATCGATTACTTGTTGCCGCTGCTTTTTTAATTCCGCTAAAACTTCTGTTTTACCGCTGCCGGTATAGCCGCTCAAGATACGCAATTCGCGAGGTATTGTCATTTCATTTAATACTTCATGACGAAAGGCTTTGTAGCCCCCCTCAAGCACAACGCATTGCAGATTTACCGTTTCAAAAAGCCATGCCATTGATCTGCTGCGCATACCGCCGCGCCAACAATGCAGCAACAAGCGCTCTGACTTCAATGCTAAAGCCGCTTCACACAACTTTCGCATTTTTTTACCTGCAAACTCCAAACCTTGCAGTACCGCCTCATTCCGCCCTGCTTGAACATAAACTGTACCCACGGCGGCGCGCTCCTCATCATTAAACAAAGGAATATTTATTGCTCCGGGTATATGCCCTCGTTGATATTCATTCGGCGAACGAACATCAACTACAGGCAACGTTTCAGACAACGCTGAAAATTGCGATATATCGACTGTAATAGGCATTGTTTTATTTATCAAAATACAAAGTTAAGGTAAAAAGCGCAGACACTCGTTTTTTATCGGGAAAAAGTGTAATTTTGTCCCTTGAACTATTTTTTTTTTTAATCCGAGATTCAATGTGTCGTATTTTTTACATATACAAATCAGTTAAAAGTTTATTAATACTATACCCCTGTATAGTACTTGTAAGTTTACTTTCTTCCTGCGAAGATAAAACCGTGGATTACGGGTTGGATGTTTATTATGTAAATATTGCGACGGCTCAAAATGCGAACGAATTTTTGTTGGATAACGGAGAAACCGTTATCGCAAAAAATTTCGATAAAAATGCAAAGACTTATGCTTTCGGTGACCGGGTTATATTGAATTATACAGTACTTTCACCCGGAGATAATAACGTGCGAATAAACGGTTCGGTTAAGGTGCCGTTGGGAAAAATAACTCTTGCAAATGATTCCGCTATTCATTCGGCTCCTAAAGAACCGATTATTTTAGAAAGCGCTTGGTTGGGAAGTCATTACTTGAATATGCAATTTTATTTTGATTATATGTTCGAAACGCATAAAATCGGCTTATTGGTTGATTCCACTCGTTTGGATAGCGATACGCTCCGGATGTATTTCGTTCACGATACGAACAATGACCCTCCCGGTTATCCTGTGCATTCCTATCTCTCATTTGATTTGAAAGACCTATTGGGCGATCCGGGAAAATCCCGCCCTATCTCGGTGCAAATCAATACGACGTATTCCGGCACTATGAATTATGGGTTTGAGTATTGATATGACCGACCAAACAATTTTTGAAAATAAAAAAGCGGCTTATTTTACGCTGGGATGCAAACTGAACTTCTCTGAAACGTCTGCGGTTGGAAAACAGTTGGCTGAGCAAGGTATTAGGAAAATACAACCCGGAGAAATTGCCGATATATGTGTCATCAACACCTGTTCGGTAACGGAATCAGCCGATAAGAAATGCCGTCAGGCAATCCGGAAAATCAACCGCCGGCACCCCGGAGCATTTGTCGTAGTCGTAGGTTGCTATGCTCAACTGAAGCCGGAAGAAGTGAGTCGGATTGAAGGCGTTGACTTGGTTTTGGGAACCGGAGAAAAGGCGGATATTTTAAGCCATTTGATTCATCGTGAAGAAGATTCAAAAATTGTGGTTTCGCGGGTAAAGGATGTGCGCGAATTTGTTCCGGCTCTGTCTCAAGACGACCGGACGCGCCATTTTCTGAAAGTACAGGACGGTTGCGATTATTATTGTTCCTATTGCACCATCCCTTTTGCACGCGGAAGAAGCCGGAACGGAAAAATTGCCGATTTGGTAAAGATGGCTGAAGAAGCAGGCAATGAAGGAGGCAAAGAAATCGTATTGACCGGCATCAATATCGGCGATTTCGGAAAATCAACCGGAGAAACATTTTTCGACTTAATTCAAGCGCTCGATAAAGTTGAATCCATCGAACGTTTCCGGATTTCTTCCATCGAACCCAATTTACTGACCGATGAGATTATTGAATTTATTGCTCAATCCCGCCGTTTTGCTCCTCACTTTCATATCCCTTTGCAATCGGGTTGTGATGAAATTCTTCGATTGATGCGCAGAAAATATGATTCTGAATTATTTACATCTAAAATTAAAAAAATAAAAGAAGCGCTGCCTGATGCATTTATCGGCGTGGACGTCATCGTTGGCGTGAGAGGCGAAAAAGAGGAATATTTTGAGACGACCGAACAATTAATCGAATCGCTGCCGATTTCCCAATTGCATGTTTTTACGTATTCCGAACGGGCGGGAACGCAAGCATTAAACATTGATTACGCGGTACATCCAAAAATAAAACAGGAACGCAGCCGGCGCTTGTTGGAATTATCCGACAGGAAACTCCGTGAATTTTATCAATCCCAAATCGGAACAGAGCATAAGGTTTTATTTGAACATACGCCGCGAGGACATAAAATGCACGGTTTTACCGAAAATTATCTCAAAGTGGAAGCAAACTACGACAATACTTGGATAAATAAATTGAAAACGGTAACTTTGAGCGGATTTAATGAAGAAAAAATGGTGATAACTCTATGAATCGTTTCTTATATTCACTCGTATATGTTCCGGCTTTTTTAACGGCGCTGCTTCCGTTTCGGGCGCTGTTTTTTATTTCCGATATTTTCTATTTTATTATCTATTATATAATTGGTTACCGGAAAAAATTAGTGCGAAGAAATCTAAACAACGCCTTTCCGGATAAAACACCGGAGGAAATCCGTAAAATTGAAAAAGATTTTTATCGTCATTTTTGCGATTATTTCGTTGAAACCATCAAATTGCTGCATATTTCCGATTCGCAAATGGAAAAGCATTTTGTATTCAAGAATATAGAATCTGCACAGCAGTTTTTGGACAAAAAGCAGCCGGTTGTTCTGATGCTTGGACATTACGGCAATTGGGAATGGGTGCTGTCTATGATGCTTCAATTGAAAGGCGGTAAAGATACTGTTTTCGGACAGGTTTACCGTCCGTTGAATAATAAAATCTCCGACCGGTTTTTTCTGCATTTACGTGAGCGGTTTCATTCAACAGGATTTACGAAACACGATGTTTTCCGGGACATTGTTAATCTGCGGAAAGCAAATAAAAACTGGATGATAGGATTTATGTCCGACCAAAAACCATCAAGTAATCAAATCCCCTACCGGATGCAATTTCTGAATCAAGAAACCCCTGTATTAACTGGAACAGAAAAAATTGCCCGCCATACCAAAGCCGCAGTATGTTATTTAGATATAACTTGCATGAAAAGGGGATATTATGAAGGAACTATTCTTGTTATTTCCGACAATGCGGCTGAAACATCCGAATTTGAAATCACTGAAAAATATATGCGCTGGTTTGAACAAACCATCCTCAGAAATCCTTCAGCCTATTTGTGGACACACAACCGTTGGCAAATAAAAACCGAATGAGAATTTGAATTTATTGTTATGTCCTTTTTAGTATCAAAATAGAATTATTTTCAAATTTTATTACAGTATAGATAATATATGTCAATTATATCATATATTATCTATAAAAACTATTCGTGCTTACAATGTATGAATTGTTACAAGATTTGTGTAACTTTATTAGAAAATCATGAATTAAGAATAGCTTTAAATCGAAACATCAATGTTGTATTTTTGTATAGAGTGATAGTATAAATTAAAACAAATCCGTGAAAAGATGAGAGAAGATAATAAAATGAAACAATGTATCGCAGTTATAGCGCTAATCTTGTTGTTTTGCGGGTACTATATAACACCGCAGACATGCGTAAAAAAGAAGGAAAGAGTTGAAGCTTCTACCGGCGCTATCAATAATAAAATGCTGCATGATGAAACATCGGAGGTTGTAAAGTAATTTATTTTTCATCCGAAAACAGCAAGGGAATATCTTTTCGATAAGCGGTTGCAGTGAACAGGGCGATTAACTCGCCCCGTTCATCTGTTACCCGCACTTCAAAAGTAGCCAGTCGTTTATGAAGATGCACTATTTGCGCGTCGGCAAAAAGAACGCCTTTCTCCGCTCCTTTGAAATACCGAATGCTTGTTTCAACAGACATTGCCAAATTCCCGTACGCATTGACGGCGGCGGCAAAAGCATAATCGGCTAAAGTAAATATCGCGCCGCCCTGCACAACATTCACCGTGTTGAGATGCATTTCCCGGATTTCCATCCGAGCCTTCGCATGTCCGGGCTCAACAGTTAACAACTCAATTCCCGAATGCGCTGCATATCGGTCTCCTTTGAAAAATTCCTTGACGGTCATCAAATATAAGTTAAGCCGATATTTTATTTTCCCACCGTCTTAATTTCAAGCACGGCGCTCTTAAGATTCTCAGATTCGGCTTTCAACTTCACAACGCCGGATGTTTTGCCTGATTGAACAACCGCTAAAGCTTTTCCGTTGAACAGCTTCCTTTCCGGTTTTTTCAAAGAGTTCGGATCGGTGGAATCTCCGTTGTCAGTCCCGACAATAGCGCCGTTTCCTTCAATTGAGAACCGGATAAAATTACCCGCAGTCGGAACAACATTTCCGTCCTTATCCAACACTTCCGCAGTAACAAAAGACAAATCCTTTGCATCGGCATTAATCGTTTGACGGTCGGCAGTGAGCCGGATGGAAGCCGGATCGCCTGCGGTTTTTATTTCCTCTGC
>Ga0209629_10004709_pt1 | contig 10157 bp, 1 predicted proteins | sample TergutCu122P5_FD_187286 | JGI IMG/M metagenome (GOLD analysis project Ga0209629, IMG submission 187286) | Cubitermes ugandensis P5 segment gut microbial communities from Kakamega Forest, Kenya - Cu122 P5 (SPAdes) (version 2) | ecosystem: Host-associated > Arthropoda: Insects > Digestive system >... | reverse complement strand
ATTGTTAAACGATTGTTTAAGAATTGCTAATTGATTGTTGAAGGATTGTTAAACGATTTTTCAACGATTGACACACGATTGTTAAAAGATTGTTGACCGATTGTTAAACGATTGTTGAACGATATTTAAACGATTGTTGAACGACTGTTGTTGAATGATTGTTAAAGATTTATACAGGATTGTTGAACGGTTGGTAAACGAATGTTGAACGATTTTGAAACGAATGTTGAATGATTGTTAAACGATAGTTGAAAGATTGTTAAACGATTGTCATCTATTACTAGACAATTATTAAACGATTTTCGAACGATTGTTGAACAATTGATAATCGATTGATGAACGATTGTTAAACGATTGTTGAACAATTGATAATCGATTTTTTAACTATTTTTATTCGATTGTTGTAGGATTGTTGAAAGATTGTTACACGATTGTTAAACGATTGTTGAATGATTGTTGGACGAATGTTTAACTGTTGTGAAACGATTGTTCAACGATTATTAAAGGATTTTTTAACAATTGTTGCGCGATTATTGAAAGATTGTTAAACGATTGTTGAACGATGGTTAAATGATTGTTGAATGATTGTTGAACGATTGTTGGACGATTGTTACACGATTGTTAAACGATTGTTGAATGATTTTTTAATGATTATTGAACGATTCTTATTCGATTGTTAAAGGATTGTTGAAAGATTGTTGAATGATTGTTCAAGGATTGTTAAACGTTTGATAACGATTGTTAAACGATTGTTGAACGATGTTAAAAGATTTTTGAACGATCGTTAAACGACTGCTGAAAGTTCGATTCACGATTGTTGAACGATTGTTGAAGATTGTTGAAAGATTGTTACACCAATTTTAAACGATTGTTGAAAGATTGTTAAACGATTTTTGAACAATTTTTGAACGTTTGTTACACGATTGTTAACTGGTTGTTGAACGATTGTTGACCTATTTTTGAAAGATTGTTGAACGATTGTTAAAAGATTTTTGAAAGATTGTTAAACGATTGTTAAAACAATTGTTGAACAATTGTTAAACGATTGTTTTACGATTGTTACACGATTCTTAAACGATGTTGAACGATTGTTGAAAGATTTTTAAGCACTTCTTCAACGATTGTTAAACGATTATTGAAGATTGTTAAACGATTGTTACACGATTTTTAAACGATTGTCGAATGATTGTTAAACGATTGTTGAACGATTGTTAAACGATTGTTGAACGATTGTTACACGATTGTTAACCGATTGTTAAAAGATTGTTGAAAGAATTTCAAAAGAATGTTGAACGATTGAAGAATGATTCTTACACGATTGTTGAAGGATAGTTGAACGATTTTTACACGATTGCTAAACGATTGTTGAAGGATTGTTAAAGATTGTTACACGATTGTTGAACAATTGCTAAACGATTGTTCAACGATTGATAATCGATTCTTTAAGAATTGTTAATTGATTGTCGAACGATTGTTGAACGATTGTTGTACCATTCTTACAGGAATGTTAAACGTTTGTCGAACAATTGTTGATCGATTGTTAAAACACTTTTTGAACGATTGTTGATAGATTGTTAAACGAAACTTACGCGATTTTTAAAAGATTTTTAACGATTGTCGAACGAATGTTAAACGATTGTTGAACGATTGTTAAACAATTGTTGAACGATTATTACACTGTTGTTGAACGATTGTTAAACGATTGTTGAAGAGATTTTAAACGAATGTTGAACGATTGTTAAAAGATTGATGTACGATTGTTTCACGATTGTAGAATGATAGTTGATCAATTGTTACACGATTGTTACACGATTGTTGAAAGATTGTTAAACGATTGTTACACGATTGTTTAACGATTGTTGAACAATTGATAATCGATTGTTTAACCATTTTTAATCGATTGTTGTACGATTGTTGAAAGATTGTTACACGATTGTTAAACGATTGTTGAATGATTGTTAGATGATTGTTTAACTGTTGTGAAGCGACTGTTGAACGATTGTTATAGGATTTTAAACAATTGTTGGACGGTTGTTGAACGATTGTTACACGATTGTTAAACGATTCTTGAACGATAGTTAAACGAATGTTGAATGATTGTTGAACGATTGTTGGACGATTGTTATACGATTATAAAACGATTCTTGAACGACTCTTATTCGATTGTTAAAGGATTGTTGAAAGATTGTTTAAACGATTGTTGAACGATTGTTCAACGATTGTTGAACGTTTGATAACGATTGTTACACGATTGTTGAAAGATGTTAAATGATTGTTGAACGATCGCTAAACGACTGCTGAAATTTCGATTCACGATTGTTGAAAGATTGTTGAATGATTGTGAAACGATTGTTGAACAATTGTTAAATAATTGTTCAACGATTGACCAACGATTGTTACACGACTTTTAAAAGATTGTTGGACGATTGTTAAACGATTATTAAACGATTGTTGAACGATTGTTGAACAATTGTTACACAATTGTTAAAGGATTTTTGAAAGATTGTTAAACGATTGTTGAACGATTGTTACACGGTTGTTCAATGTTTGTTAAACTATTGTTTAACGATACTTAAACAATGGTTGAACGATTGTTAGAAAATTTTTGAACGATTTCTTAAACAATTGTTGAACGATTGTTACACGAATGTTAAACGATTGTTGAAAGATTGTTAAACGATTTTTGAACAATTTTTGAACGTTTGTTCCAAGATTGTTAAACGGTTATTGAGCGATTGTTGACCTATTTTTGAAAGATTGTTGAACGATTGTTAAAAGATCTTTGAAAGATTGTTAAACGATAGTTAAACGATTTTTGAACGATTGTTAAACGATTATTTTTCGATTGTTACACGATTCTTAAACGATTGTTGAACGATTGTTGAAAGATTTTTAAGCGCTTTTTGAACGATTGTTAAACGATAGTTGAACGATTGTTACACGATTTTTATACGATTATTAAACGATTGTCGAATGATTGTTAAACGATTGTTCAACGGTTGTTAAACGATTGTTGAAAGATTGTTACACGATTGTTGAACGATTGTTAAATGATTGTTGAAAGAATTTCAAAAGAATGTTGAACCATTGTTGAACGATTGATGAATGATTCTTACACGATTGTTGAAGGATAGTTGAACGATTGTTACACGATTGTTGAACAATTCCTAAACGATTGTTCAAAGATTGATAATCGATTCTTTAAGAATTGTTAATTGATTGTTGAACGATCTTTGAAACATTCTTACAGGATTGTTAAACGATTGTCGAACAATTGTTGATCGATTGTCAAAAGATTATTGAACTCGTTTCGTACAATTGTTGAACGATTGTTAAATGATACGAGATTTTTAAACGATTTTTAAACGATTGTCGAATGATTGTAAAACGATTGTTGAACGATTGTTAAACAATTGTTGAACGATTGTTACACGATTGTTGAATGATTGTTAACGATTGTTGAAAAGATTTTAGACGAATGTTGAACGATTGATGTACGATTGTTACACGAATGTTGAATGATAGTTGATCGATTGTTACACGATTGTTAAACGATTTTTAAAAAATTGTTAAACGATTGTTACACGATTGTTGAACGATTCTTAAAGGATTGATTAACAATTGTAAATTGATTGTTGCACGATTGTTGAACGATTGTCGAACGTTTGTAGAACAATTGTTGATCGATTGTTAAACGATTGGTGAACGATTGTCAAACGTTTGTTGAACGATTGACACAAGATTTTTAAAAGATTGTTGAACGGTTGTTAAACGCTTGTTGAACAATATTTAAACGATTGTTGAACGACTGTTAAACGATTTTTGAATAATTGTTAAAGATCGTTACAGGATTGTTGACCGGTTGTTGAACGATTGTTGAACTATTCTTAAACGATTATAGAATGGTTGTTAAACGATTGTTGAAAGATTGTTAAACGATTGTTGAAAGATTGTTAAACGATTGTTGAACGATTGTTACACGATTGTTGTAAGATTGTTAAAAGATTGTTAAATGATTTTTAGACAATTGATAAATGATTGTCCAACGATTGTTGGACGATTGTTGAACGAACGATAATCGATTTTTGAAAAATTGATTAACGATTTTTCGTCGATTGTTGTACGATTTCTGAAGGATTGTTACACGATTGTTAAACGATTGTTGAATGATTGTAAGACGATTGTTTAACTGTTGTGAAACGATTGTTGAACGGTTTTTAAAGAATTTTTTAACGATTTTTAAACAATAGTTGAACGATTGTTAAACGATTGTTGAACGATAGTTAAACGATTTTTGAATAACTTTTGAACGATTGTTGGACGATTCTTACACGATTGTAAAGCAATTGTTATGATTGTTGAATGATTGTTCAACGACTGTTATACAATTGTTGAACGATTGTTACAAAATTTTTGGACTGTTAAATGATTGTTAAACGTTTGTTGAACGATTGTTACACCATTATTATAAGGTTGTTGAAAGATTGTTAAACGATTTTTACACGATTGTTGAACGATTGCTAAGCGATTCTTAAACGATTTTTGTACGATTTGTTAGACATATATTGAACGATTGTTGTACGATTGTTAAACGATTGTTGAACGATTGTTAAACGATTGTTGAAAGATTGTTACACGTTTGTTGAAAGGTTTTTGAAAGATTGTTAAACGATTGTTGAAAGATTGTTACACCCTTATTGAACAATTCTTCAACAATTTTTAAATGATTGTTGAAAGATTTTAAAAGATTGTTGAACGGTTGTTAGACGATTGTTACACGATTGTTGAACGATTGCTAACCGATTGTTGTACGATGTGTTAAACAAATATTGAACGATCTTAAAAGATTGTTGAACGATAGTTAAACGATTGTTGAACAATTGTAAGATTGTTACACTTTTGTTGAACGATTGTTAAACGATTGTTGAAAGATTGTTACACGCTTGTTGAACAATTGTTCAACGATTATTAAACGATTGCTGAACGATTGTTAAACGATTGTTGTAATACTGTTACATGGTTGTTGAACGATTGTTAAACCATTGTTGAACTATTGTTATATAATCGTTGAACGATTCTGAAACGATTGTTAAATGTTTCTTGGAAGTTTTTAAATGATGGTTGAACGTTTGTTACAGGATTGTTAAGTGATTCATATATTGTTTTTGAACGATTGTTAATCGATTGTTGAAACATTTTTACACGCTACTTAAAAAATTTTTAAACGATTCTTGAACTACTATTGAACGATTGTTACACGATTGTTAAACGATTGTTGAACCATTGTTACACGATTTTGAATGATTGTTCAATGACTGTTCCGCGATTGGTAAACGATTGCTACACGATTGTTAAAAGATTGTTGAACGATTCTTAAACGATTGTTACACCATTCTTGAACTATAGTAGAACGATTGTTGGACGATTGTTGAACGAATCTTAAAGGAATGTTGAACGATTGTTAAACGATTGTTGAACGATTGTTAAACGATATTTGATCGATTTTTACACGGTTGTTAAACGATTGTTGAACGAGTGTTACACGATTTTTGAACGATTGTTAAACGGTTGTTGGACGATTGTTAAACGATTGTTTGAACGATTTTTGAAGAATTATTAAACGATTGTTAAACGATTGTTACACCATTCTTAAACGATTGTTGAACGAATTTTAAGCGACTGATGAACGATTGTTAAAACCTTTTTGTACGATTGTTAAACGATTGTTGAAAGATTGTTAAATTGTTGTTAAACGATTATTACACATTTGCTGTACAATTTTAAAGGTTTGTTAAAGGATTGTTGGACGATTGTTGAACGAATGATACACGATTGCTAAACGATTGTTGAAAGATTGTTAAACGATTGTTACACGATTGTTGAACGATTGTTAAAAGATTGTTAAATGATTGTTGAACGCTTGATAGCGATTCTTAAACGATTGTTGATCGAGGTTAAGAGATTGTTGAACGATGGTTAAACCATTGCTGAAAGTTCGTTTCACGATTGTTGAACGATTTTTGAAGAATGTTAAATGATGGTTAAAAGATTGTTGGACAATTGTTAAACAATTGTTGAACGATTGACGAATGATTGTTACACGATTTTTAAACGATTGTTAAACGATTTTTAAATGATTGTTTAACGATTGTTTAACGATTTTTAAACGATGATTGAACCATTGTTAAACGATTGTTGAACGAATGTTGAAAAATTGTTACACAATTTTTAAACGAAAGTTGAAAGTTTGTTAAACGATTGTTGAACGATTCCTACACGATTGTTGAATGTTTTTTAAACGATTGTTGAAAGATAGTTAAACAATGGTTGAACGATTTTTTAAAGATTGTTTAACGATTTATTAAACAATTGTTGAACGATTTTTATACGATTTTTAGACGGATGTTGAACGATTGTTAAACCATTGTTGAACGATTTTTGAACGTTTTCTACACGATTGTTGAACGGTTGTTGAAAGATTGTTGACCTATTGATAAAAAATTGTTGAACATTTGTTAAACGATTGTTGAAAGATTTTTAAACAATTGTTGAACGATTGTTGACCGATTGTTAAACGATTGTTGAACGATTTTTTTACGATTATTACACAACTCTTAAACGATTGTTGAACGATTGTTAATCAATTGTTGAAAGATTGTTACACGCTTTTTGAACGATTGTTGAACGATCGTTGATCGATTGTTACATTGTTGTTAAACGATTGTTAATCGATTGTTACACAAATTTTGAATGATTGTTATTCGATTGTTAAATGGTTGATAAAGGATTGTTGAAGGATGGTAGAACGATTTTCACACGATTGTTAAACGATTGTTGAACGATTGTTAAACGATTTTTACACGATTGTTGAACGGATTCTAAAGGATTGTTACGCGATTGTTAAACGAATTTCGAATCATTATTAAACCATTTTTGAAAGATTGTTGAACGATTGTTAAACGGGTGGTGAAAGATTGTTGAACGATTGTTAAACGATACTTAAATGATTTTTACACGATTGTTAAACGATTGTTACACGATTTTTTAACGATTGTAAACGATTGTTGAACGATTGTTAAAAGATTGTTAAATAATTGTTGAATTATTGTTAAACAATTGTTAAGCGATGGTTGAAAGATTGTTAAACGATTGTTACACGGTTGTTGAACGATTGCTAAACGATTGTTAAAAGATTGTTGTACGATTTATTAGACAAATATTGAAAAAATATTAAACGATTGTTAAACGATTCTTGAACGATTGTTAAATGATTGTTGAAAGATTGTTAACCCTTCTTGAGCAATTGTTCAACGATTTTTAAACGATTGTTGAAAGATTTTAAAAAATTGTTGAACGATTTTTAAACGATTTTTGATGGATTGTTATAGGAATCTTAAACGACTGTTGAACAATTGTTGAAGGATTGTTATACGTTTGTTGAACGATTGTTAAAAGATTGTTGAAAGAAAGTTACACCCTTATTGAACAATTGTTCAGCGATTGTTAAACGTTTATTGAATGATTGTTAAACGATTGTTAAAGGATTGTTAAACGATTGTTACACGATTTTTGAACGATTGCTAAAAGATTGTTAAAAGATAGTTTTACGATTTTTTAAAAAATATTGAACGATGTTAAACGGCTGTTGAACGATTGTTAAACGATTGTTGAAAGATTGTTACACGTTTGTTGAACGGTTGTTGAACGACTGTTAAACGATTGTTCAAAGATTGTTAAACGCTTGTTGAACGATTGTTAAACGATTGTTGAACGTTTGTTAAACGATTGTTGAACATTCGTTAAACGATTGTTGAAATACTGTTAAAAGTTTGTTGAACGATTGTCAAACCATTGTTGAACGGTTATTATATGATTGTTGAAACACATCTGAAACCATTGTTAAAATTTTGTTGAAAAATTTTAAATGATTGTTGAGCGATTGTTGAACGTTTGTCACAGGATTGTTAAATGATTGTTAAACGGTTGTTGAACGATTGTTAATTGTTTGTTGAAATATTGTTAAACGCTTTTTGAACATCTGTTAAACGATTCTTGAACTATTCCTGAACGATTGTTACACGATTGTTGTACGATTATTGAACGATTGTTAAACGATTGTTGAGCGATTGTTAATGTTTGTTAAATGATTGTTGAACGATTGTTAAACGATTGTTGAAATATTGTTGAATGATTATTACACAATTGTTAAACGATTGTTGAAAGATTGTTAAATGATTTTTGATAGATTGTTGAACGATTGTTATTCAATTGTTAAACGCTTGTTGTTCGATTGATAATTGATTGTTTAACGATTGTTAATCGATTGTTGAAAGATTTTTAAAAGATTGTTGCACGATTCGTATTCGATTGTTGAACGATTTTTAACAATCGTTTCACTATAGTGTAAGAATCGTCCAATAATTGTTTAACAATCGTTCAACAACCTTCAAAAATCATTTAACAATCGTTCAACAATCGTTTTACAATTGTGTAACACTCTTTCAACAATTATTTAACAATCGTGTAACATTCTTTCAACAATCGTTCAACTATCGTTTAATAATCGTACTACAATCGTTAAACATTCTTTTAACAATCCTTCAACAATTGTCTAACAGTCGTTCAACTATCGTTCAACAATCGTTTAACAATTGTTCAACAATAGTTAACAATGTTGAACATTTGTTGAACGGTTTTTAAACGATTTTTGAATTCTGTGAAAAAACGAATTCTGAACTTTTTTAAAGACAGATGTCTTTATATCGTCTGCTGGCTAATCCTGTGGGACTTTCTGCTGACATGGGGCGACTCCATATTTAACCCTAAATAGTGTTCGTTCTTCATACGTGCATATCGGACTTCTTTATAACGTGCATTAATATTTTCCTCAATTTTACCGTCATGATTGTTACATAATTGTTAAACGATTGTTACACGATTGTTACACGATTGTAAAACGATTTTTGCACGATTGTTAAATGATTGTTGAACTATTGTTAAACGATTGTTGAACGATTGTTAAATGATTGTTCGAAAATTCTTAAACGATTCTTGAACGATTGTTGAAGGATTATTAAACGATTGTAGAAAGATTGTTACACGATTCTTAAATGATTGCTGAACGATTTTTAAGCGACTGTTGAACGATTGTTAAACTCTTTTTGTACGATTGTTAAAAGATTGTTGAAAATTTGTTGAACGATTGTTACATTGTTGATAACGATTGTTACTCAATTGTTGAACAATTTTAAAAGTTTGTTAAAGGATTGTTGGACGTTTGCTGAACGATTGTTAGACGATTGCTAAACGATTATTGAACGATTTTTAAACGATTGTCACACGATTGTTGAACGATTGTTAAACGATTATTGAACGATTGTTACACTATTCTTAAACGATTGTTGAACGATTGTTAATCGATTGTTGAAAGATTGTTAAACGCTTTTTGAACGATTGTTAAACGATTGTTGATCGATTGTTACATTGTTGTTAAACGATTGTAAACTATTCTTTCACAACTGTTGAACTATTGTAAATCGATTGTTAAACTGTTGCTAAAGGATTGTTGGACGATTGCTGAACGATTGTTACACGATTGCTAAACCATTGTTGAACGATTTTTAAACGATTGTTACACGATTGTTGAACGATTGTTAAACGATTGTTGAACGATTTTTACACGATTCTTAAACGAATGTTGAACGACTGTTAAATGGTTGTTGAAAGATTGTTGAAGGATAGTTAAAAGTTTTTTGAACGATTGCTAAACGATTGTTGAACGTTTGTTACACGTTTTTCGAAGATTGTTAAACGATTGCTGTACAATTGTTAAACGATTGTTGATCAAATGTTGAACGATTATTATACGTTTGTTGAACGATTGTTGAAAGATTGTTACACCCTTATTGAACAATTGTCGAACGATTGTTAAAAGATTATTGAACAATTTTTGAAGGATTGTTAAAAGCTTTTTACATGATTGTTGAAGGATTGCTAAAAGATTGTTAAACGATTGTTGTACGATTTTTTAAACAAATATTGAACGATATTAAACGTATGTTGAACGATTGTAAAACGATTGTTGAACAATTGTTGCACGATTTTTACACGTTTGTTTAACGATTGTTTAACGATTATTAAACGATTGTTGAAATATC
>Ga0209629_10004708_pt1 | contig 10157 bp, 2 predicted proteins | sample TergutCu122P5_FD_187286 | JGI IMG/M metagenome (GOLD analysis project Ga0209629, IMG submission 187286) | Cubitermes ugandensis P5 segment gut microbial communities from Kakamega Forest, Kenya - Cu122 P5 (SPAdes) (version 2) | ecosystem: Host-associated > Arthropoda: Insects > Digestive system >... | reverse complement strand
TGTTGGTGAACGCGATGGTGCGGGGATCGGCCGTCATGGGGAACAGGCCGGTGTCGTTGGGGCTGGCCGGGTCCGGGGTTACGGCGCTTTCGCTGTCCGCGAACGTCGTATCATAATTGCCGTCCGGCGTTTCCGTAATTTGCACGGAACAATCCGCGGGGATATCTTGCAGGGTAATGTTCTGTCCGTTTCCCAGCGCGATTTTCCCCGCGCCGTCCGTCAGGTCCAACGTTCCGTCGGGCGGGCCGGCGGCGGGGTCGCCCGTGTAAGCGAACGGCCCGGCCAACGGGTTGCCGTCCGCGCCGATAAACGTAAGCGCGAAGGTGAACTGCTTTGTCAGGTCGGCGAACATGCCGTCGACGGTCTTGGAAATGGTCAGCGTCGTGGTTGTAAGCGGCGCGTACAGAAGCGTATATGTGTGGTTCGCGTCAACCTGCGCAATGGCCGCCAGCGCGCTGATGTTCGGGTAGTAGATGTTGCTGCCGTTGTCCAGTCTGTATCCGACGAACGGGTACACATAACCCGTCATCGGGTCGGTGAGCTTGTCCGGCAGCGGCTGATAGGCGGACTGCGCCGGGTCATAATCGCTGCCGTAGGGCACGGTTTCGGTCATGGGATTGTTCAGGATATGGCTTTCTTTCCCGTCCTCCACAAACTTCAGCTTGATCATCGGGTCCTTTGCGAAATCAAGCGTGATCTCGTTGTCGCCGTACATCTGGGTTTGCGAAAACGCCGGGGTGGGTGGGACGCCGGCCGTCGCCGCGCCGTGGTTCAGGTCATAGACGTTCACATAGTTGTATACGTCAAATGAGTTCAGTTGGCTCGCCGGCATGATGTAAGGGACGCCGCCGGGCACGCTGTAATCCACCCATGTCCTCAGCACCGCGGCGCGGTTCGCGGAGTTGTGATCCACGGAATTGATTGTGATCTGCACATCGGGTATGAAATACAGGATCACGCTTCTGCTGCTGTCGGGCACCTGATTCCACAGGTAATCATAGGTCGTGGGGCTGCCGCTGTCGTCGCCGTTAGGGTCGGGTATCGGCTGGCCGTCGGGCGGGACGCCGTAGATTATCGTGGCCCCGCCGTCTGCCGAATAGGCGCAGTATTGGTAAGTCTTTGAACCGTTATCTATGGGATTCCGCAGCCCCGGCGCGGCGCCGTAGCCGCCCCCTGCCGGCAGCCAGGTATAGGTGTCGCCCTGAAGCGTTTCACCGTTCAGGATGTTTTGGTACTGTTCCGTCACCTTCACGACGGCCGCCGCGTGCCAGGTCGAATTGGTCTGGTCGGGCGTTGGAACAGGCGAGCTCTTGTTTGTCACAAGGGCGTAGTTTTCAAAAACGCCTGAGTTCGTTGTGACGCTTGCCTTGAAATATATCGAGACGGTGCCCCCCGGAAGGCCCGGGAATGACCAGCTCAACTGCTGGCGGCCGGTGTCGGGGTCCTGCATTGTCGTGAAGAAAGAGCCAGCACCCGTGTAGCTGCCATCCTCGTTACTGATGGTTATGGGATTTGTCGAATCATTTGCCAGGGCAAGGCCATCGGGCAAAAGGTCGGTGACGTCGTATGGCGCGGGGGGCGGGGCAAGGGGTGTAAACACGACCTTGAATACCCGCATCATGCTGGTGTAATGCTCCGAAGTGTTACCGAAATTACCGCTGAGCTGGGCGCCCAGGACCAAACCGATGACTGCCGGTTGCGCGCTGTCAAGGGTAAGCGTATTTATGAAGGTTGTGGTTTCCGTGGGTACCGCATAGGTCTTGTTTGTGTTAGCGAAATATGCGGTGTTATTGGTGTTGAGGCCAGTGTGCCCGTCTCGGAAAGTAATTCTGCCGGCCGCTGTAACTACCGGGGGTAAGGAGAGGGGGTTTTTGGCGTCGGCGGGAAAAATTTGATCCGTAAACGTACTGTAACCGTATGCTTTGTTATAGTTTGCCATCGGAAACGTATCCGCGCCCCCAACAATTCCCCTCATAAACGCTTTAAGGGTTGGCGTAGTGGCCGAGTTTTCCTGGGTGTCGTCCCAGGTGCGGGCGTCGGCTGCAACTGTGATCGTCACCTGATAACTGCCCGCGGGCAGTGGGCTGTTCGTTGTCAGCCAAAGGTAATGCTGATATGTGTTGGCGGTACTGGTGGACTGCCCCTGCCTGCGGATCGATTCGACGCACGCGTTTGGGGTTGTCACGGTCCGGGTTCCGCTCGGAAACGTCGTAACGTTATTGCCGGTCTGGGCGAAAGTAAATGACGCCGCCCCGCCGGAACCGTCGCCGGTGGCGCTCGTATAACCGCTGTCAGACCCGGTAAGGCTGGCTGGGCCAAAAACAATGGGCGTGGTGTCCACAGGAGCAGCCTGGGGCACCTTCACATCAATCCTGTAATCAATTATATCGCCCTGGCTGACGGTCACCGGGACTGCCGCTGTTCCGTCGTCCGCCTTCCCGTTTATGCCGGCGTGCTTTTCGGGCAGCAGCGCCGCGTCCTTATAGTAAAGGATGACCGTATTATTGGCCGCGCCGCCCGCCTTATAGATAATGTGGCTCAAATCGGAAACGCTGGCGCTTACATAGGCGTAGCTTGTGCCGTTGCCGCCGGTGATCGTCTGTACCGACGCCGTGTCCACCATGTATTCGTCGTTTACATAGGAAACGGAAGCGTTCGAAGGCGCCGTTTGCGCGTCGGCAATCTCCGTTCCGGTGTCCTTGTCCAGAAATTTGACAATGGGCGAAGTGGTCGCCGGCGCCACTTTTACGGTGATGGCGAGGTCGCTGTATTCCAGCACGGTAAGCACTTTACAGGCGTGGGCGTAATACCCGGTGAAAAACCCGAAGCCCGGCAAATTCGCGTTTACGGCCGGTTCCACTTCCCGGACCAGCTTGCCGTCGATATAAAGGGCGAAGCCCGTGGCGCTTTTGACAAGCTGCACATGGAAATTGGGCGTCTTGCCCTCCACGATGGTGGGGATGATCGTATCCTGCGACGCAAAAGCGATACCGGCGCTGGGGAATGTGTTGTTGCCGGTCGCGTTGAGCGGCTGGTTGTTGATATAAACGAGCTTCAGAGCGGCCGTGCCCGCGGCGTTGTTTGCGACCTGCGCGGCCGCGTCAAGGACCAACGCGTAGCCGGTGTAGTTTGCGCCTGTAAAGGAGCCGTTGAAAAGAAATCCGCTTTGGTTCAGCGTATGAAACCTGATCTGCGTGGGCTTAAACGTAAAGTCAAGCGTTTCAAAAGAACTGTAGGCTTCGGTGTAGAGCAGGTCGAGGTTGTTGTATTGCCCGTAGCCTAAAAAGCGGAGCGCGGTTCTGGTCAGCACAACGTGATCGGGGGTGGAGTATCCGTTGAATGTTTTGGACGTCGCCGCCGTATAAGCCTGCGCGTTTGGCTTAACAGCCGGGCTCAGCCCCTTGGCGTTGTCATAAAACGAATGAAAGTTCTTTTTGTTCCAGTTCATCTGGTCTAACGCGATCTGCGCGGACACGGTCAGCTGAGACGGGTCGATATTGGACGGATAATTCCAAATGACCTGCGCCGGGGCCGGGTTTGCGGCAGCGGCGGCGATGCCCATGGGCAAACGCATACCGGCGTTGACGTTTTCAACTGCCATGCCGCCGATTTCTATCGCGCCGGAGAAAGCCGTCAGCGGATCGCTGCTCCAATCAACGGTGAACTTGCTTTCGGCGGTGGCGGACATCGGCAGGAGGTATTCAATACCATTTACGGTGTCCGAAGTGAGCCCCACGACATAATTGCCGGGCGCAAGCCCTTCGAATTTATAGGCCCCGTTTGCGTCGGTCGGGATTTGGGCTACGGGCGCGGTCTTGTCGTCCGCCGCGTAGAGTGTTACGGTATACCCGGCCAGGGGCTGTTCGCCGCCGTCATACAGCCCGTTCCAGTCCGTGGGAAGGGTTCCGTTGCCGTCCGCCCACAGGAAACCGGAGATACTGCCGGCGGTATTTTGGGGCAGGCGCATACCGGCGTTGATATCAACAGCCGCTGTGCCTTCGCCGATTACAATCACGTCCGAGAAGGCCATATGCGGGTCCGCGCTTTCATCGGCGGTAAACTTGCTGTCGGCTGTCACGGCCTCCGGCAGCAGATAACCACTGCCGTCCACGGTATCCTCGCCAAGCCCCACAATGTAATTGCCGGGCGCAAGCCCTTCAAATATATATGTTCCGTTTTCGCCGGTCTGGGTCTGGGCGATGGGCGCGGCCGAATTGAGGCTGGTGGGCGTCGCCGCCGCGTCGTCCGACGCGTAAAGGTATACCGTATACCCGGCAAGCGGGCTTTCACCGGCATCATATGCGCCGTTCCAGTCCGTAGGCAGTGTTCCGTCCCCGTCATTCCACAGGAAGCCGGAGATGCTGCCGGAATTTTGCGGCGCGGTCGGACCCCCGTCTGTCGCCGTTCCTCCCGATATATCCGTCGGCGTCGCCATTGATGTTTCTGTCGCAGCGCCTCTGGTGGCGGCCGGAAATGAGGTCTCCATATATATCGTTAAACTGATTATCAGGTTCAGCGCCAGAAAAGCAGCAAGCAATCTTTGGTTTTTAAGTATCCATTTCACGATTGCGCACCTACTTTCATTAATACTATGTTTGTATTGTACCCGAAATATAATTTTGTCGATACGATGGAACTCGCAAAAAGTACAGGTAAATAATGCAAGCAAAATGCCGAACTTTATCTTTGGAAAGGCAGACTTTTTTATTCATACTGCTCTTATAGCCGTTACCCCTTCTTTCTCAATAACGTCTTTTTGCCTATGAAAACCGCCAGCGCAAGCAGCGCAAGAGCTGGGAGAAGCGGTACCGCCCCGCTGCCGCCAGGCGATATTCCGGTGGGTGGCGGCACGACGCGCGTGTTGGTGAACGCGATGGTGCGGGGATTGGCCGTCATGGGGAACAGGCCGGTGTCGTTGGGGCTGGCCGGGTCCGGGGTTACGGCGTTTTCGCTGTCCGTAAACGTCGTATCATAATTGCCGTCCGGCGTTTCCGTAATTTGCACGGAACAGTCCGTGGGGACGTCTTGCAGGGTAATGCTCTGCCCGTGCCCCAGCGCGATTTTCCCCGCGCCGTCTGTCAGGTCCAGCGTTCCATCGGGCGGGCCGGCGGCGGGGTCGCCCGTGTAAGCGAACGGCCCGGCCAACGGGTTGCCGTCCGCGCCGATAAACGTAAGCGTGAAGGTGAACTGCTTTGTCAGGTCGGCGAACATGCCGTCGACGGTCTTGGAAATGGTCAGCGTCGTGGTGGAAACGCCAACTGCCGCCAGGTGATAGGTCGTATTGGTTTGATGCGCGGTGCCGTCGCCGGAGGTTATATCGGCTGTGTTGTCAAATTCACCCGCCGCGCTCACCGTGGTGTTGTACAACAGCGTGACGTTCGAGGACAGCCCTGTCAGATTCCAGGTAATCGTGCCGGTGGATTTGTCATAGACGCCGCCGTTTGTGATGCTGGCTTCATCCACCGTCAGCCCGGCCGGGATTTTATCGGTGACGACGTCGCCGGCGGGATCGGAATAGACGGGCTTTGGCACGCTTTTATCAAACATCGCCTGGAAGTTCGCCTGGAACGTGGGCGGGGTGGTTCCGTATGTCACATCGAGGAAGTTCCAGCCCTGGGCCGCGCGGCCCCCCGGAGCCACGTTGTTCTTCATATAGTTGTCATACGTGGAGCTGGCAAAGTAATATTTTGTTGTTGTTCCTATCCCATTCATCGTCAGTATGGTGTCCAAACGCACCGTCAGCAGCACGCAGCCGGGCGAGGTTCCGTTGGCCGGGAAAGCGCCGGCGAAGTTGCCCGCGGAGGTGCGCATGGCGTTGGACCAGTAACTTATGCCCGAATTGTTTACGTTGTTCGTGGTATCCACAGCTTCGGATATCTGGAAATCGGAGATCTGAATGATGACCGGGATGCGTCCGGCGTCCAGCTGATCGCGTGGTTTCAGGGATTTGGCAAAGCTGCTGGAGCCGACCGTGGTGCTCAAGCCTTTCATCTTGTCGGCGCCGGCGCGCATGAACTGCGCGTTGTCGTCTTCAGTATAGAGGTCCAAGGTGCTGAACAGGGGTGAGATTTGAGAATTGTACTTGGCCATGGTATCAACGAACGGCGAGTCAAAGGCGATGTTGTCATTCGCCAGGTTGTTCGTGTTGTTGGTAACGGAGTTCATCCCCAGCACCGCCACGCGGCTGCCCGGGTAGTTCTGCAAAACATACTGCGATATATAGCTCGATACGCTTTGGGCGTAATCTTTCGCGGTTACCCCGCTCGTCGTCCCCACCATGTAGCCGTGGAACATCGAACCCGACCAGTCTATAACAAACAGCACGTCGTATACGCCGCCGCTAACAAGCTGCGACTGCCCGGACGTATTGTCCACCGAGACCGTATATGTGATCTGGTCGCCGGGCTTGACCGGTACAGGGCTGCCGGCTTCGCCGTTTTGCGCCGCGGTCCAATCATTGTTGATATAGGCGTTTTTATCTGAATTTGTCGTGCTGTTACTGACATAGTAAAGTTTCAGCACACTGTTCTGATCAGACAGCGTAAAGCTCGTGCCCCCTAAAACCGCGCCGGCGGGGTTCGCGTCTGAACTTAACGTTGACTGCGCGAGCGTGCAGCCCGAAAATTGGCTTGTATTCCGCGCGGAGATCGTGTCCCCCAGAAGCCCGGCGCCCGATTCATTGATGGCTTGCCGCATGCCGTCTAGGTAGTATTCCACCGAATAGTTCAGGCTGACGCCAAATTTGACGCCGTCCAGCAGGTTGCCCACAGTCGCGCCTCCGACGGTGGAATAGCTCACAAAGAAGAAGCGTACCGCGTACACGCCGTCCGGAACATGATAGCCGCCGGTATACGGCTGGCCGCTGTTGCCGCTGTTCCAGGCCGTGTTCGTGTCGGAGATGCTTGTCACCTGCGTGCTGCCGTCCGCCGACTGGGTGATCGCGGTGGCCTGCGCCGATGTCAGCCCGGCCGGCACCTGGGCGGTGGGCATGATAACCACGTGCATTACGTCGGTTCCGTTCCTTCCGGCGTGATCCAGGGACCAGCTCAGGTTCTCGCCGGGAACCACCAGCACGTCCTGATAGAGCGTGCCGACCTGGGTTGCGTTCAATTCGCCGAACTGCTTCCCGCCGTCTGGAAGCGGCTTACCCACAAGGTACGAGCTGTAGGAACTCATGCCGGCGATATTGGCGACTTCGATTAGCCCGTCGGACGCGGTTGTCTTCCAGTAAAGATTGGCGGTGGTCGCTTGCGGCAGTTGCATGTTGGAGGTGACGGGCGTATTTTCAAAACTGCCGTTCATAAGCTCCGGGTAATAGGGTATCTGGTAAGGAACCGAGGTGATGACGGTGTCGTCGCTTAACGTCACCTGTACCTCGTACCACCGCCAGGCCCCGTTGTCCGCCGCGACATAGACGCTCGCGCCGCCGTTTGACAGCGCCTGCGCGCTGGCCGGGGTATAAGTTCCGGTTTGACTGTCGCTGCTAAGCCACACGTACCCTTTGACACTGAGCCCGGAGCCCAGAGCCGGGTTCGCGTTAAGCAGCCCGTTTGTGAGGATGGTATCGGTGGTCGCTATAACCGCGCCGCCGGTGACGTTTACGGAGCCGCCGTCGATGCCGGCTCTGCCCGCGCCGCCCTGAACCGCGATTCTTCCGTCGTCGATATTGATCGTTCCGCCCGCGGTCAGCGCGCCGCCTGTCGTGGTACTGGCGCCGATGCCGGCGCCGTTGGCCCTGCCCACGGCCGTCAGGCTGCCCGGCCCAGTAATCGTGAGTGTGGCTCCGGGGGCGACGGATATACCCGCCGCGTTCTCCGGGGAAGTTCCGTAATTCCCGGCGGTGATAAAGCTGTTTGTGCTGCCGTCGGCAAGGTAGATCGTGACGTTTGCCGTGCCGTTGATTTGCAGCCGGGTCCAGGCGGCGGTTCTGTTCGCGTTATTCAGGACGATCACACAGGTCGCGTTGTTGACGATAATCGCGTTAGCGCTGTTTCCGGTGACCTCATATACGCCGCCGGATGTGCTGATGGTGGTGTCGGCGGTATTGCTAACCACATTGGTAACGGTGTACGGCCCATATACGGTTCCCGCCGAGGACGGCGCAAAACCCATAGGCAGACACATACCGGCGTTGATGTTTTCGACCGCCGCGCCGGCGCCTATTTCTATCACGTCAGAGAAAGCCGTCAGCGGATCGGTATTCCAATCAACGGTGAACTTGCTTTCGGCGGTGACGGACATCGGCAGGAGATATTCGATATTATTTACGGTGTCCGAAGTAAGCCCCACTACATAACTGCCGGGCGCAAGCCCTTCGAATTTATAGGCGCCGTTTTCGTCGGTCGGGATTTGGGCTACGGGCGCGGTCTTGTCGTCCGCCGCGTAGAGGGTTACGGTATATCCGAGCAGGGGCTCCTCGCCGCTGTCATACAGCCCGTTCCAGTCCGTGGGAAGGGTTCCGTTGCCGTCCACCCACAGGAAACCGGAGATACTGCCGGAATTAGCCCGGGGCAGACGCATACCGGCGTTGATATTTTCGGCCGCCGTACCGTCGCCGATTGCGATCACATCCGAGAAGGCCATAGGCGGGTTCGCGCTTTCATCGGCGGCGAACTTGCTCTCGCTGGTCACGGCCGCCGGCAGCAGATAGCCCCTGCCGTCCACGGTATCCTCGCCAACCCCCACAGCGTAATTGCCGGGCGCAAGCCCTTTAAATATGTATGTTCCGTCCTGGCCGGTCTGGGTTTGGGCGATGGGCGCGGCCGAATTGGCTGGCGCCGTTGTGCCGTCCGATATGTAAAGGCATACCGTATATCCGGCAAGCGGGCTTTCGCCGGTATCATATGTACCGTTCCAGTCCGTAGGGAGCGATCCGTCGCCGTCATTCCACAGGAAGCCGGAGATGCTGCCGGTATTTTGCGGCGCGGGCTGTCCCGCGTCTGCCGCCGTTCCTCCTGATATATCCGTCGGCGTCGACATTGATGTTTCTGTCGCCGCGCCTTTAGTGGCGGCCGGAAATGAGGTCTCCATATATATGGCTAAACTGATTATCAGGTTAAACGCCAGAAAAACAGCAAGCAATCTTTGATTCTTTTGTATCCATTTCATGATTGCGTACCTCCTATTAAAAATACCGGGTAATAATGCTCAAGTCCGTATTGTACGTCGAATAAAACTTTGCCGATACGTTGGAACCCGTAAAAAATAAAGGTAAATAATGCAAGCAAAAAAGCCTGCCCGTATCATTGAAAGGGTAGGCTTTTTTATCCATACTGTTTCTTTTTTACCATAGACATAAATCAGCGTACATCCGTAATGCGCGCAGACACAGCGAAATCTTTTATTCGCAGGTCTGCGCGCGCCTATGGAGGATAGCTGATTTATGTCAACCTTCACTAAGAAACAGTATCAAAGCCCGCCTGACGCTGGTGTCCCAGGTCAGCATCGTGGAGGGCGGCGCGCACGACGTCATATTGAAAAACGAGCAGAAGGCGCAGATGAATTGATTAAAACACCGCAGGGTTCTGAGTTCGTACTAACCATCCCATATGTGTTTTTATCATTCTATTGTATTGACATTGGAATGAAAACATATTACAATCTTGTTGGAGGTGATATTATGCCAGGCGTAAAATCAACTATAAATGTCAAAATTGACGCAGATGTAAAGGAAGCCGCCGCCTCGCTCCTTGCCAGGATGGGAATAGACCAAACAACAGCAATAGACATGTTTTATCGCAAAATCATAGCGGTAAAAACTTTGCCTTTTCAGCCTGAACCGCTTCCGACGAATAGTGAGCAGTTGCTCGCCGCAATCAAAAACAAGAATATTCCGCATAAGACGGTCGAAGTGAACTCCGATGGGCACATAATCGCGGACAAGGACAAAGACCCCGAACTGTTCGACTGGGCGGTGAATGGGTAATGAATATTTTTGATATTTTCATTACCTATATTTCATGGGGAGAAAGCGGAAAAACACGCCCTGTTTTGGTTCTTGAACAGCAGGGGGCAGTTGTATCTGTCTTTAACATTACCACTCAATATGAGAATAAAAGCGAGACGGCGCGCAGCAAATACTTCAAAATTAATGACTGGCGGCAATCCGGGCTTGACAAACAATCATATGTTGATACGAATATCATTCGGGATTTACC
>Ga0209629_10004707_pt1 | contig 10159 bp, 9 predicted proteins | sample TergutCu122P5_FD_187286 | JGI IMG/M metagenome (GOLD analysis project Ga0209629, IMG submission 187286) | Cubitermes ugandensis P5 segment gut microbial communities from Kakamega Forest, Kenya - Cu122 P5 (SPAdes) (version 2) | ecosystem: Host-associated > Arthropoda: Insects > Digestive system >... | reverse complement strand
CAGGGCACATGGTTCTGTCGGGGGTACCACGGAAAAAATCCCCAGTGACACCACCGGGAATCGATCCCGGGACCTCCCGACTAGTAGCGCAGTGCCTTAACCACTACGCCACCCCAGGCCCCATCTGAATGTAAAGAAGGAATCACGAATTGGGAATAACAAATAGGCCTACAATAATTATGGTGATGATGATAATGATGATGATAATGATGATAATAATGATGATAATAATAATAATAATAATAATTATTATTATTATTATTATTATTATTAATCAAAAGGGATGGCTGAAACATTGTAAAGAACGCCTGAACAATGAACTCTGCAGCTGCTCTATCAATATAAACAAAACAAAGCAGGGAAATCGGAAAGATAAAAGGAACAGTTCAATTCTTGTATCAGAAGAGGGCAAGAGGTTAGCAGCGATGTTTATAATACCACTCACCCTTCAGATCACGGTAGTAACTGTATGCGGCAGGGATAGCGTAACCAGTACAGCGACTCGCTACTGGCTGGACAGTTGGGGGATCGAATCTCGGTGGAGGAGAGATTTTCCGCACACGTCCAGACCGGCACTGGGGACATCCCATCCTCTTGTACAATGGGTAACGAGTTTCTTTCCAAGGGTTAAAGCAGCCGGGACGTGGCGTTGACCACCCACCCCCATCTGGCGCCGAGGTTAAGGAAAGAGTAGAGCTATATCTCTACTCCCGCTCGGGGCGTTCATGGCCTGTTCTAGGATGAACTTAACTTCGGTAACTGTATGAACCACGTCTTCTAACATTCAAACTTTCATTTTCTTTGTAGCTTTATTCATGCGTTACTTTTGATTCATACAGTAAACAGCGACTGTTTACCTAAACAGTAATAACCGCTTGGAGACGGGCTGTGTTCTCTATTAGGTAGGGACTGAATGTTTAAATATTGTTTACATGACCTTCGTGTTTGAAGGGTTGCATACGTTCTGCCTTTCGATAATAGTGCATGTGATTGGCTGTGTGGCGTTTCCTGGTCCTTGCGGTAACCTCTGTGTACAATCCAGGAAATGAGCTCCACCGTTGCCCTTTTGCCCCAGTTCAGCATTTAGTATAACATCTTAAAAGCACTTCATAATTAAGCAGTAGTAATAGGCAAATGATGTTCTATTTCGGCTTCCGTTGATACTTACCTACTTACTTACTTGCTTGCTTACTTACCAACTTATTTACTCGAAGGAGCAGAGTCCTTCTTGAGAAGCTAACCGTTTCTCAGGTAGACAAATTCACAGCATTGTATGAAATATGAAGGTTCATTACCGCATTCACAAGTGCCCACCACCTGTTCGTATCCTCAGCCAGGTCAGTCCAGTCCATGCCCCCCTTCCCACTTCCTGAAGAACCATCTAACATCTTACGTTGTTTAGAACATCCATATTGCTTTGGTTTGAATCCTGTAACCTCTGCTAAAGCCTGTTTCCTTTGATCTGAAATTGTGAACATTCTTCATGAAACCATGGTTTATGCTGCTTCATTTCATACAGACCTAGACTCGCTTTAGCTGAAGTTTTGAAATTCTCATTAATGTTTTTCCAAGCCTTATTTATGTCATCGCTATCAGTAAGTTCTCCAAAGTTGCAAACGTGATTCAGATCTTATCTGATACTGTTTCCTACCTCTAGCTCACTTAGCGTCCGGAGATTAAATCTCTCCAATTCAAACTTCTGTGCTGCTTGTTTTCTTACTGCCAATCTTTCCCTAACTTTTCCAACCACCAGATACTAATTAATATCATAGTCAGCTCCCCTGAAACTTGGTACATCCAGTATACTCAAATGCCACCTCCTATCTATCAGTATGTGATCAATCTGGTCGTGAGTCTTCCCATCAGGAGAGGTCCAGATGTACTTATGAATGTTTCGGTGCGGGAGCTTTGTGCTTTTAACAACTAGATTTTTTGATGTAGCAAAGTTTACTATTCTAACACCATTATCATTACTATTCTGATGTAGACTGTCGTTTCCAATTGAGGGTTTGAAAATATTCAATCTCCCCACTTTTGCATTAAAATATCCTAAGGGATATTTCTTATTGTACTTAAAAAATGATCGAAAACCTGTTCTAATTCCTCATAAAATCTGTCTTTTTAATCATCACTTTTCTCCTGACGTGGTACATGCACATTCAAAACAATGATACTTCATCAGCGACCTGTAAGACTTATATATGACATCCTATATCTAACAAACTCCACTGTCTTAACTACTGATACTATTCTGTGTTAAACAAAATATCCTGTTCCCAGTTGATGATTTTCCTTTCCTTTTCCATAAAAAAATATAATTCCGTGCTTGTACAGTGCCCCCTTTTTCCCATTTAGCCTCCTGCAAACCCAATAAATTTAATTTAAACACTGCTAATTCCCTGGCTACTGCTGTAAGTGAACCTGACACATACAGACTATTAACATTCCATCTACGAAATCTAATGTCTCTCTTCCATTGCTTAGTTCGTACCAAAGGATCAGTCCAGGCCCGAGGCACGTGTATCTGTTTCGTAATATGGCCAATTTTTTGCGTAAGGTTTTGTTAGCTCCTCGCCCAAACCCAAAGGTGGAGGACCACACATTGTCAGCTGTCCGCGACTTCTTATTCAATATATTTGCAGCTACACACCATATTGGTGGCCGTTCCTCCCTCCGAAACCTGAGGACTCGCCATGCCATAGTGACAGGGACCCACTTATCATGGCTTCAGTTGATACAGTATAACACAGTGATCTCTCAAGAATTCAGTCAGTTTTCTGGTTGCCTGCAGAATGCTTAGGTAAAATATTTCTTGCCTCCGTGTGGCTACCGCAGTCATGAGAATACAGGAAGTTGGCAGCTTCTTAAAATTTTAGAATATTGCCCTTCAACTTTCTGACGTCACTGGGAAATACTGATGTTCTAGATACAGAGAGAGTCCTTGCATAAAGAAATTAAAAGTAGACCAAATTCAGGGAATGCCAGGTACAATTCGTTAGTTAATTTTTGCCCTCCAGTTTCCAATCTGAGAACATAAACATTAAGACATGCAGCACTATACTTTTCCGGGTGTTTTATATGGGTGTGAAACCTGGCCTGTCCAACATTAAACATAGAATGTAGGTTGTAAGTGTTGCGTGCAGAGAAAAGTGTTTGTGCCTGAGAGGGAGGAAGTAACAAGGGACTGGATAAAAGAGCATATTGAAAAGCTTCATGATTTGTACTTGTCACCAAATAATATTAAGGTGATGCAATGGAGGAGGAGGAAATGCACGAGGCATAGGGCACGGTGGGTAAACCTGATTGAAAAAGACTACTTGGAGAATCTAGGCGAAGGCGTGATTTTAATGTTAAAATTCATCTTGAATAATCAGTATGGGAAGCCGTCGATTGGATTTATCTGGCTCAGGGTAGGCACAATTGGCAGATTCTTGTGAATACAGTAATGAAATTTCGGGATCCGTTAAATGCAGGAAACTACTTAACTGGCTGTTGAAATGTAAGTTCTCAAGAAGGATTCTGCTGTTTGGGATCAGACAAAGAAGCGTTTCCGAGTGTTTGGGTTCCTAAACCATAACACATTAATTGATGTCAGATGTTTGTACGTTGGTCCTTATACACCTCGAAAGGCGCAATTAGAACTTTGTTTCTGAGAACTGGTACGGAGCATTACCTGCAAATAAGATATTAATTATTACTGAAAATGAAACTAATGCATTTCTTTGGAATAAACCCCATGAAGATACCAACTTAGCGCCAAGGATTGGGATTGTATACCCTGGAAATATTTATTTGAGCCTTTAAAGTATGGCGTTTAGTTAAGGACATAAAACATTCCTTCCTGCCTATGTGGGCCGGGATAGCTCAGTCGGTATAGCGACTCGCTACGGGCTGGACGGTCCGGGATCAAATCCCGATGAATTGTCTGCACCCGTTCAGACCGGCACTGCGGCCCGCTCCACTGCCTATACAGTGGGTACCAGATAATTCTCGGGGGTAAAGCGGACAGAGTGTGGTGTTAACCACCCACCCCTTCAAAAACCAAGGTAAAAGAAGGAGTAAAACTGTGCCGCTAATTCCTTTCTGTGCCTTCATGGCATGCTGTAGGGTAAAATTTACATTTTTATTGCTTCTTGGCTGACAGAAAATACACTTTCTCCATTACAAAGACCAGTGTTTAATGTTATTTAGTGTAATAGTCGTTGTTTGTTCTGAGGATCATTCGAAACACATAAATACACTGTGTGGACAAAATGCAGTTTTAAAATTCTAAACTAATAACAAAGACTGTTTTAGTCAACACAGACCCAGCCTCTTATACAATGGGTATTGGTAGATTCCCGGTAAAGTGGCCGGGGCGTGGCGTTAACCACCCACCCTCATCTAGAGCCGACGTTAAAGAAAGAGTAGAGCTATACCTGTACTTAACCTCTGTGCCTTAATGGCAGGTTGTAGGATGAACTTCACATTTTTAGTCAACATATCTACCTCTTGTTTTAAACACAATATTTTTAATGAAACGTTATATGTTTCGACCCTTCGCAGTGACATGAAGCGCGAATATATGAAGGGAAAAGCAGGCACATATCGTGAATTGTCATTCCTATGAAAGAGATCTCTTTCTCACAACTTTATCCACTATAATTATTCTATTGTATAAAAATCAACCCGACACACCTGTTGCGTGTATTGTGCAACGGTGAACGCTATATTATATATTACGGAATACGTAATTATGACGTTGACTCCTGCACAACAGACACAACAGGTTTACAACAGAAAATCTAAGAAAGTCTACGGATAGCAAGTAGAAACAAGGTTCAACAAGGCCATTTAAACGATTCATAAAGAAGGCAAATAAGAAAGCCAGCAAAGAAAAATATCCTACTCATATAATTTTATTTTAATAAGGGAGAAAATACTCCAAAATATTGATAGATAAAGAATTAAATTCACGGTGTTAGTGCAAGAGCAATGTACCAAAAAAAACGAACTATTATACAGGGTGTTTCTGGAGGAATCTGCCATACTTCGGGAGAAGGTTCTTCAGGTTAAATTATATCGATATAACAAAGCATACCTGCATCCGAATTTGAGCGGTTGTGGAGTTAATGGCACGATAAGGTTTAAAGAATGAGGGGTGGTATGCATTTTTTGATTACCAAATACGTACTAAAACGAGGAGGAATTTGTAGTTCTTAGAACGTTAACACCTGTACTTAACATGCATTTAATATCTGAGTGACGTAAAGACATTAATTAAGCAAGGAAATCTCACAATAATTTCATAAAAATCATCCCTAGGGTTCCAAGTATTTCACACCCTCACTCTCCTCCGTGTGGTTTGGCTTGGCTGCGGCATCGGCTCAAGAATGGACCTGCGCAGTGTACGTACACACCATGCTAAACAGCTATAGTACGTGGAACCACAAAAAGACCACATTTTTTTCACGTCGTTATCTCTGTAATCGTTCAACTTCGGATGTTGATATTTGGTTATATCGCAGTAAATTAGCTTAAGGACCGTTCTCCCGAACCATAGCAGTTCCCATCTGAAATGCCTCGTACATCAGCAACAAAAGCAAATAATATAAGCAAGAGAAGATTATTGAATTTGTATAATAATGAAGTAAAAATACAATAATTTTATTGATTTATAAAAATCCTTCATTTGATAAGTTTAAATTTACTTTCAATGTGTAACATACACGTACATGCTGTCGCAGTAACACAGCTATATACATAAGAATTTATTCTTTTTTTCTCTTGGCGTGATAGCCACTTAGTGGGCCTTGGCCCCCGCCTCATTCATGAGGATTTTTGTGATTTCTAGACCACACACAACACACCACAGTCGGTAGGACTCCTCTGGACGAGTGATCAGCTCGTCGCAGAGACCTCTACCTGACAACACACAACACTCACAACAGACAGACATCCATGCCCCCGGTGGGATTCGAACCCACGATCTCAGCAGGCGAGCGGCCGTAGACCTACGCCTTAGACCGCGCTGCCACTGGGACTGGCACATACGAATTTATATTCTACATTATTAAGGCTTGTCCGGTTCATTTTTTACAGTAGTGTAATTGTGGTAGATGAAGTTGTAAGCAAGAAATTTCTTTGGTAGGAATGACAATTCAAGTTATTTGACCGCCATCCCTTTTATACATTCGCGCCTGATGGTAATCTTTAAGGGATGAAATTTCTCTGCATAAAACTGTCGTGAGTATTGCGTTGATGATGCGCAACCGGATGTTTACTCAAAAAAATGATAAAAATTTGTCGTACGTGTCTTTACCTCTGTGCCTGTATTCGTTAATCTGGAATTCCGCGTCGATGAAGCCTGCTATTGATTGCCCTGATCGAAAGCGGAATATGACCACTAGACGTTTGATTGCTGGCAGTAAGGCCAGTTCCACCTTGTCGTGTTATGCTGATTGAAGTATTTTTGGTATCGCGCCCGCTTATTCAGCCGAAACTGTACACCAGAACGTTCTGATACGTCGGCTGTTTGTGGAATCAAAGATTTGAGTCACCAGATCTTCTCCGAAACAAGATATTTACAATTATGCTGAGCAACAGACTGTCAGAAATAGTTGAATCCAAACTGAGTGATGTCCAGTCGGGTTTCAGACCGAACAGATCAACACTTGACAACATATTCATTGTACGCCAAACTTTTGAAAAATTCTATGAATATAATATAGATCTCCATAATATATTTGTTAACTATATACAAGCTTTCGATTCAATCAACAGAAGTAAAGTAATAGATAGCTTAAATCAATATAATATACCATAAAAGCTAAAAAAAATTAATAGCATTAACACTTACAGGAACAAATGCAATAGTAAAAATAAACAATGAATTCACCGAAAAATTGGATGTCCAAACAGAGGTCAAACTGGGGGACCCATTATCAGCTACGCTCTTCAGCATTCCCATGGACTCTGTACTAAAGAAAATGGAATTGAGAGGAAACATCTCCACCAGACTAAAGCAATGCCCTACCTACGCAGATGATATCTTAGTAACTACCAGAACAACACAAGCAATGATAGACACATTCGTAAAATTGAAAAATGAATCGCTGAAATATGGCCTAATAGTAAATATAGTAAATATACACAAAACAAAATACCTGAAATGCACCAAAAGACAAGACAACCAAAATCCATAAATATTGAAAATAAACAATTTGAACAAGTTAAATCATTCAAATATCTTGGGTCAACTATCAATACAGATAATACAATTGAAGAAGAGATAAAAGAAAGAATAGTCCTAGGAAATTAAACCTTCTTCGCAAATAAAAAGATGTTTCAAAGTAAGCTTATATCCAGAGTGGCAAAGTTGAAATTATACTGCTCAATAATTAGACCAGTAGTTACATATGCATGTGAAACATGGACAATAAAAGAAACCATAACTAACAGACTCATGGTTTTTGAAAGAAAGGTTTTAAGGAAAATATTTGGCCCAACCAATGAAAACGGTATTTGGCGAATAAAAACCAACCAGGAATTGGATAAAATAATAAAACACAAGAATATAATAAACTTCATTAGAACACAAAGACTGGGATGGCTTGGTCACATTGAAAGAATGCAAGAAACAAGAATGGTCAAAGCAATATACACTTGGGAACCCATTTCAAGAAGGCCAACAGGAAGACCAAAGACACGCTGGGAGGATGATGTTAGAAAAGATATACAGAAGTCAAAAGTGCCAAATTGGAAGATCCTTGTCCAGGGTAGAAGAAGGTGGAAGGAATTGGTTGAGAAGGCCAAAACTCTGCATAAAGAGTTGTAGAGCCACAATAATAATAAGAAGAAGATTTTCTCGGATTGTTTGCCTTTTCTTACATCCTGCAAAACTGAGTTGGCGTCATTGTTGGTGTCTTGCAAAGAGCTTCGATAAAATATTAGCCGATCAAGGTAAGGTAAGCCCTGAGACAGAGATTAGTTCCATCCAATGGAATAGATTAGGTGACTTAATTTTTGTATTTTATGTGACGACAATAAAACGTTGATCAACACCATATATATGGTGCTGAAACTTGGACGCTTCGGGCAGTAGATCAGAAACACCTGGAAAGTTTTGAAATGTGGTGCTGGAGAGAGATGGAGAAGATCAGTTGGACCGATCATGTGAGAAATGAAGAAGTATTACTTAGAGTCAAGGAGGTTATTAAAGGAAGATAAAAGGGGGATAGAAATGATAGGAAGACGAGGAAGAAGACGTAGGAAGCTACTGGATGACCTTAAGGAAAGAAGAGGATACTCTCATTTGAAGGCGGAAGCTCTAGATCGCACTATGTGGAGCTTGCTTTGGAAGAGGCTTTGGATCTGTTGTAAGACAGACTACTAAATGAAATGAATTTGACGACGGAGGCAGAGCCAGATTCCGAAAAGTTGTATGGGTTTTAAAACGTAGTACGATAAAGGAGACAAAGTACAGTAGAACTCCACTTATCCGGACGCTCGTTATCCGGATCGGCTTGGCCCTTCGGGTAAATTTGTCGAGAATTCTACAAAACGAACGTGCCTTGAAATTACCAGTTATTGGATCAAGTACAGTACAGTGTTATGACTTTTAGAATTTCAAATCAAGCTCGGTCGAAAGGTTTAGACGTAGGTAAATACTGTAAATAGTAACTTCAAACTGCCAATGTAGCCTATTTTCAAAGAAAAAGATGTTTTGCCGTCCCAATTAATCCCGATAAGTGGAGTTCTGCTGTATATGTGTCACTCAGCGTCAACTGTTTGGTCTTTTCAGTGAAGATACATTGTGTTTATGTATATGGAGACTTGCTGTTTATATATTATTTACATTAATGTTAGGTTTAAAATGTATAGTAGCTGTTTAGTTGTGTTAGCCTTATTTTAGTAGCATGGAACTACCTTTTATTAGTTTTTATCAGCTACTTCCATTCCATTTTCTCTAACCTCCGAGATACGCGTTCATACTATGTAACTGTAATCGTACGTAATGTGATCAATGCCGGCTTTCTTGCAATTACGTCTCTTGTAAGCAGAGAGCTTGATTAAATTTAAGTTAACTTTAGAAATTCAAGTATCTGGTAACGGCAACAAATAACAAGGTTGTAGAATATGCAGGCCCATTCGAGAGAAGGAATTGTGAATATTCTTAAAATTAAACATGTGAAAGAGAAATTATGTTAGTATGAGTAAGAGAAGTGATATTCCGTATCTGATAAAAGTCTACTTCACTTTGAGATGCTCCGTTTAAGAAAATGTCTTCACTAAAGTGAATAATTAACGCTACGATTAACTCTCCCCTCTTAGTAAACAAACATTCAACTCGCGCGCAAGTCTTCACTGTTGCTTGAGTGTTAGACCTACTTACACTGGTGAGAGTAAAAGTATGATTGTAGTGGATGAATAAACATCAATCACTCAATGTCCACATGCCTAATTTGTTAGAGTCTTGTCTCATAAGGCAAGTATAAGAAAGGGCAGCTTTGATTCCAGTGCATTCTGGAAGCAAACGATCTATCTGTCTTTCACGTCGGAGGATGGTTAGGATAAGTATCTTCAGATTTGTACGGACGTCCCACGGAAAGTGTACGAAACAAAGGGTTCCTTTACTCTTCTTTACGACTTAATTCCAAACACGTCTTATTCGATAAGCATTTAGCAAGCGGCACTGTAGTTGCACACAAGAAAACATTTAAAATATTCGATAAATCTGCGGCCTAAAATCTAAATTAAAATTATAGTGTTTCGACATTTTGTGGTAAAAGCCTCCAATATGAAATTTCATGGAAATGTGTTGTCGATTTTAGAGTTGTTGCATGCTTACTAGACAGATAAGAGAGCGAATGGAAAGGGTTGCTTTAAAAGGTGCTCCACAGGGACGCGAACTTGCTTAAAATTAGTGTTGAGAGTAACCATTAGAATCAGAATAAATTCTGGAAAATATTATTTCCTTAATAAATTCTGACGTGTTCTTTTGCAGTCCGAAAAATATGAGACCAAGAAGAAAAAATTGGTTGGAGCAAATATGATGGATATAAGGCAGACTGACTGACTAGGAATATTGTTGATTGTGACTTCCACCTGTGATTCTGTTACGAAATTATCCGTTTGAAATATGATGAGCTACAAGAAGAAAAAATTGTCCGGGGGGGGG
>Ga0209629_10004705_pt1 | contig 10161 bp, 6 predicted proteins | sample TergutCu122P5_FD_187286 | JGI IMG/M metagenome (GOLD analysis project Ga0209629, IMG submission 187286) | Cubitermes ugandensis P5 segment gut microbial communities from Kakamega Forest, Kenya - Cu122 P5 (SPAdes) (version 2) | ecosystem: Host-associated > Arthropoda: Insects > Digestive system >... | reverse complement strand
CACGACATACGACAGCAAAAGATGAAGCGTTATAATGAACGTGAAGGAAGACCACGTGACAATCATACTGTAATTTTTATGTGATATTATATAAATTTAAAGTCCTTAGTTGCCATTATCTGTAAATACGTAAAGTTAAGATTGCCTGTTGACAAGGTTGTTGGTTACAAGTGTCTGATAATCATAACCAGTGCTGGTCTAGATATGCAGCACAAATCCGGTAAATGTACCTTACATAGAGAAAAATATAAATTCAACTTTGTTGGTTTACAGATGCTTGGTATAATATGTTGTGTATTCAACAACCAGGGTATTACGTAAAGCTGTATTACAAGAAATAAGCCAATTATGCACGGTCGTGAGAATTGCTGACTGCGTGCATCTGCCATCCGTGCATGGAACACTCTGTTGTGTTCATCTTACACATCTGACTTTGAACCACAGCACATGTTTTGTAGAAGGGAGATACTGGTGGATAAAATTCATGGCTATTTCGGTGATCAAGAAATTGCCTGATTTTTAGAACATGAATGTCCATCTTTATCATCAAACCATCCCGGCGTTGGGCACATTTTTTGTTACTGAATTGAGCTCCTGTTTCAGGCGAATTTTCTTAAAATCCCTGTTAACATGACCATTTTATATAAACAGAGATCCTTACTGAAATTCCTCCTGTGAATATTTACAGCCAATAAAATGATGTATTATATTTTCCTGATATTTGACAATGCTGTTAGTCACTGGACTAGTATTGTGTCCAAAGACAGAAGACATGGGAAATGACGCCGCAGGGTCTGGTACATTGTGTTGATATTTCAAAGTAAATATTGAAACTTCCTGTGATTCTGCCTTGAATGTGAAGGCAGAATATGTCTCCGAAATATCAGGATGTCTCTGCACCCCGTTGTACACTATAATACGCTAATTTTCAAATCTCTGCCGCAACATTAAACTGTTGTTGGAATTAACTTAGGAAATTGCATGTTTGTATTAAATGTGCTAAATAATTATTGCTTCTGACTAAACAAATTGGTTAAGTACTTACGTTTTCTCGGTGAGATACAGCCCGCAGAACACACGTTGCATGACGTTAAATCCGTCGGTGAATACATTACTTAAAACAGGCTTCTTGTTCTTTCTTGGTTACACTTTTAGTCCGGTCTTTGGACATAATCTGAAATCAGCAGTATTTCCATGAATGTAAATAAATTTGTACAAAAATGTATCCTATGTAAGCTTCGGAAATTTAAACTAAGTAAAAAACCAGTGTGTTCTAGACAAAGTGAGTCACGAATTTATGAGAAACATGAGGTAACTAAACAAAAAAGTGGGCTTTGCTGTGGAATGTAGATGAGACATTGACAGCTTACTGACGCTGGAAAAAATGGTAACCTTTTGGGGAAACACAAACATGCATTTCATTGCATGGAAAAATTATAGGTAGTATAAATTAATTTATAGTGGCTATGAATTTTGCAACAAGCTAAGTTAATACTCGATATTAGTGCACAGCTGTATGCTGGCTTATGCATACAGCCGAAACATATAGCCGGGGTTTTCAAATAAATTACTTTGTCAGCTGTGCCCGATTCTTTTTGGCATTAATCATGTAAAATCCTCGACGGATGAATAACATAAGAAATTAAAATATCATTGAAATTCTCTCCTATGCAGTCCTGATGACCGCGGGACTATTGTACAAAGTTTTCATTACATGAAGTTGCCGTCTTGCCGTAAGCCCTTCCTAAATTCCCCGACAAGCCAACAAACTGCGAGCCTTTCCTTCCGCTAGTTGCATCTAAATACGAATATTTCTTGTTGCTGCTCCACATTAAGTCGTGAAAATGACGTCACCCTGCGTGTAGGGAAGATTAAAATCTCGTTAATACTGTAATGAATGGTTTGGGGTAATAAACTTTTTCGGGATTTTTATTCTTTACTTTTGTAAATTACTGTACATATATTGTTCTTCCCTGGCACTAGCACAGGAAGCTGTGTGATTGTGGTCAGCAACTTTGTGTAGCAACAACGTCGCGCGATTTTACTGCAAATCGCATGACTTTTCCAGCCTATGGAGAGATGGTTATCAAGGACTTATGATGGTGACGATATTAAGGGTGGAGTTCTTGTGGTTTTATATTAACTCTGCGTCGCTACGCAGAAGCATCTTTGTGTTTCGGCTGTCGACGAGATAACTTGCGCTGGCCAGTGTTCACACTTAGAAAGCTTCGTGAAGAAAGTTACTTTTATTTTGTGTAATATGTTGCTGTTTTGCATCATTCCAATTAGGCTGATGTGAAATGATTAAGTTTATACTTGAATAAATTTTATTAAGACGGAAGCAGAGCGAATTTAGGGTCTGTTTGGGAAACTGAGCGTAACGTTGTATTACAGATAGGCGAACAGACTAGTTGATAAGTCTGTGTGGGGGCTGTACGGGACATTAGAAAATGGAGACTACTAATATTGTTTGTGTAAATTAGTAAATTCTACCTTTGTACGTTAGATTGTTAGTAGGCACAGTGCTGAGCAGTAGGAAGTACAGCAATAATAGAAGTGGCAGTAAAGGCCATATGTTGTTAAACTGCTAATAGCAACGAAACTGCTACCAACTTACTAAGCATATTCCACCCTGCTGATATCTGCCACTTGGCTTCCTCTCGTCGCGCCATGATCATCTAGGAGGATAATAATAAAATATTGGTGGCTGCGAAAACCTACGACTTCCCGCCCAGAAATTTGGACATAAATTACCTTTTAACTCTAGTGGTCATTGTCCACCGGCCACTACACTACAGTTCTAAACACTAGACGGAGCTCTTTTGGGGAAATTTTCGAAACCACTCGTCGAATATTTTCTGTTTTCTACTGTCGTTTGAAAGTGTTGACAGATTTCGTCTTTCTGCATACCGGACGGTTAAAGATTAGACATTTTTATGCCCGGTTACCTCCGCGATCACCAATCAAACATTGGGTCAGCAAACACTAATCGGCCGACTGTCTGTGTCAGCTGTAACACCCTCTTGCAGGGAATGATTGTCTTTCCTCAGTATGTCAGTTCTTTGGAAGAAATAGTTTTCTTCGTCTTCGTCGCCCTGGGGTCGGTCCAGCTTCTAGATATGTTACTGCGGTGATACTGGCTGTAGGAATGTTGATATTTGGATCATCTCTGTAATTGGCTGAAGCACAAAATTAAACCTGATGCCATTTGCCTCCAAATTCGTGTTACATATATTTATTCTTTTAATTTTCTTCCTATGTTTCGTTGACTGTTCTATTTCTTCATTATTCCCTTCTAGTCTTCAAATGAACTTAAAGCATTATCCTACATTATGTGAATTTCTTCTTTTTTTATTTAACATCAGGTGTTATTTTTTATTTTTTTTTGTTTCATTATACGCATAATAATGAATAAGACTTGTCCTTTGCCACCTGTATTTGTGGCTTTATTTTCGTATAGTTTATACTGTGTCCGTGTAAATATGATTTATGGATCTTTTTTGAAGTTGAATTTTATAATAAATGCAACGTTGAGCTTTTCTCTAATTGGCCATCATACTGTTGAAACGGCATGTGAATAAAAACGAAATGAATTATTATTATTAATATTATTATTATTATATTATTTTCTACTGACACAGACCTTTTCTCCCTGGTACTCCCCTTTAACCAATGCTGATCCCCACCGCTCAGGCTTCAATTTTCACACTGCAGTACTTTCCAAATTGTGTGTGATGTTCCAAGTACAGCTCTCTTGTGTAGTGAATGTATTCAATGATTTGTTGTTATGGCTTCCACATTTTCCCTTAAAACTTTTGTTACTATTCCGGTGGCTCCAATTATTAACGGTATAATCTTACATTTTATGTTCCACATTCGATGTAACTCAATACAAAAATTCAAGTATTTCAGTTGCATTCCTGCTACTGTTTGTGTGACATTTGTGTCCGCTGGCATTGCTTCATCTAACAACATGCACGTTTCCTCTTCTTTGTTTTTAATTATTATATATTTAAGACTATTATTATTGTTAGTAGTAGTAGTAGTAGTAGCAGCAGCAGTATCAGCAGCAGCACATTATCGCATAATATGACATTTTCCGCTTGTATTTACTTTTGCAGATTGAATGACACAATAAACAAATAAAACTGGCAATGAAACGCAGACATATATATATATATATATATATATATATATATATATATTACAGCCACATAAAAGATACTGTGAGAAATAAAGTGCATAATAACAATACACCCAACTAACTGCATGGTGCCATGTGCTTCTTGAGAATCTAACAGTTGCTTAGCTAGTCACAAACGTCCTATTGCTTCATGTGACACAAATTTAAAACACTCGAATAAGTATGAGATACTAGTCACTATTCTGAGCTACCTTAATCCGGTCCGCTTCTCTCACGCTTTCTCAAAAGTCCATTTTTATATTTGTTCAGGCATAGGAAAAATTTTTTGCGTCTAAGATATCAATGTGGCAACACAGGGTCACATGGCGCTTGCACAATGATGCAACCGTGTTGTGCGTCATTTCCTTACGCACGCGCGCTATCTACGAGCAGGTAGGCGCGTTTTTCTTTGTTTTAACTATTCCAACTGCAGCCATTTTGGGCGTGACGCAGAGGTTGCAAGACGTGTTGTGAGTGAGCTGTACAAAGTAGCATCATTATAACTCTCAGGCTATAAGGTGTTTAAATTTAACTCTTATGAAGCCTCAGGGACGACAGTGTTTGTATTTAGCTTCAAGATACATACATTTAATACAATATCAATTGGAGTGAATATACTGACATTTTGTAATTCAGTTGCTTCTTATCTTGGTGACTCAGTTACATGTTTCTAGGAAGTGATAGTGATATTACTAATATTAAAAACTTAACAGCTCTGATAAATCCATACCTGTGACTATTGCATTAATACACAGAACCAACACTTACAATGTGGGTTAGTTTAACGTACGGTTAATTCCAAAACCAATGTGTTGCCGTACATTGGTCAGTGCGCCAACAATATTTTTGTGCAATCCTCGCAAAGACCTTCCAAGACAAGCATAAAGAGTCCGAGTTGTGTCGCTTAGCATTACTGTCTGAAAGCCATATGATGTCAGTATGCATAATGACACTCACTGTAGACGTACAGATCACAGGAAGTACTCACCTTAGCCCTTAGACCTGCTCCGTTCCCAAAGAAATGCCCCTCTGTGCACAACACTGTGTACTGACTGTACAACTGTTCTGAACACAGCAGTATGTGGCTACCGGTAGTGAACTGTGGTATGCTAGCCGTAAGTTAGAAAATTACTGGCTCAGGTATGAAAAGTTTTAAAGACACGGTTACTGTAGTTGGTGCAACGTCTAGGCTACAGTTTGACGACCGAGGTATCATGTTTTGATTCCAGGTAAATGCAAGAGAATTCTCTCTTCTCGAAGTTGTCAACACCGCAGTGGGACCTTGGATCTTTTGCCCCTGATGTAACTGGCCGGGGAGGGAAGCTCAACATTCCTTCTATTTAGTGTCGGTGTCATGTATCCGTGTAGCCATACTTTCGCTGCCACTGATGTATTCTATTCCTACGTCAATGTAAGTGTATTCTACGTTTTACGAAACGCTATAGTACGCTGCACAAGGAAATTGCTATCCAGGCAAATAATGGACTGGTACATGCTGTGGAATTAACTGAGTAGCAAAACAATTGAGGAAATGCAGATTTAGTTGTGCTCATATGTCACGCCATGTTGGTTTGTAGATATCTTCCGTCATTTCGGAGGAGTGAAAATACTTCATCCTCAGGGTGGAAAAGTCCAAATTATTATACATAGAGCAACAGTGCAGGAGTACGTTTTGATCTGTGATATACTCAACACAGTAGGCTAGGACTGTGTCACAGAGAGGTACCGTCATGAATATTCCCTCCGCCTCCAGGACATGTGGTGCCTACAGAGAAAACTGGACCAGATCTATGCTTCCCGGAGTACACACTGATATTTGAATGTTTGTGAACGTTACCAACAAATCAAAATTGCCTGCATCAGGATATTCAGGACAGACTGAAATTCAAGAAATGCCTACTACCGTTCGGTTGAGTATTTCTTGTGTCATATCGTCTGCTATCTAAACATACAAAACTTTGCAGCATCCAGAACTGATTTTGTTTTTAGTTTTAGATGAGTGTAAAATTTTTCCTCTCACAATAAAAAGGATATAGGTTAAGGCTGATCCGAACAGGGCCCTGAAAAAGATGTTTGCGCCCAAGTCAGTGTAAACAATGCTAGAGTGTAGAAAATTACGTAAGGAGGAGTTTAATGATCTGTAGAACTCGCCGAATATCACTGGGGTCATGATTTCAAGGAGAATGAGATGGTGATGCGTGTGGCATGGATGGGGCAGAAGAGAAAGTTATACAGATTTTTTTGTGTGAAGAATGACTGGAAGAGATCACATTCAAGACCTAAGCGTAGACGAGGAAGAGAACTGGAATAATTTCGGATTGTGGTTACAGTCCATTACAGGTTGATATTTTATAAGTACTTATGTTTGTTGAAGATACGTTATTAGAGAATTGGTGGGAGCAATGAATTTGAAGTTTAACAACAGCTGAGCTTTGTACTTGACATCACATTTTATTTTCTGCGAAATCTCCTGCTCAGTATTTTTGAAACTGCAAATATTCGCATGATCTGTAGAACTCCAACTGTTAACAGTATTGCCTGAAATGATGCCAACACGAGTCGGCACTAGCATTAAATTTGCAATGCAAATTAAAACAAGAGTCTTGAAAGCAACGGTAACAAATCTGTTAAAAATGTGTGCTACGCTTAATTCTACTGGAAGCTTCCAGACCAGGAACGAGTTTTCCTGATGTGAACTCTAAGTCATTCAAATGATAGTGTTTTGGGTTCACACCACGCGGTGTACAGTGTTTGTAAAGACGTTTCAGAGGTACGTATTGGAGATGAGAATATTTACTTCCCCTGCCTAGATTCGAACACTGTATCGTCAACCCCATATCCTATGTTCAGTGCGCTGTCCCTGTTCTGAAGTTTTATTTATTATAGTGTTATTATTTACGGGAATCCCCGAAATTAACAAGGTACTCTCCTAAAGTAGATATAAAGCTGTAAATAAACGAGGGGGCTGTGATACGTCCTTAGCCCGACTTACTAACCGATGTCGTGGGACGGAATCGATAGTGTCGTTGAAAAGAGGGACTTGTTCATGTGCCGAATTGCAAGTCTTTTCTTCTTAGAGAGGCTGAAAGTAAGCACGTCAGGCGACGCGCGCTATTTCAACAACATCCAGACGCGAGCTGTCATTAACTACTTTTTTCTGCAAGGCAAGGCCCCGAAGGAAATTCACGCCATTCTGAGAGAAACATTAGGGGAACATGCAATATCGTAGGCCACCGTCAAAAACTGGGTGGCCCAGTTTAAAAGTGATTATTTTTCCACCTGTGATGCGCCTCGTTCTGGACGACCCAAAACAGTGACCACCTCGGACATTATTGATCAAATTCACAGGATAACCTTGGAAGACCGGCGGATTTTGGCTAAACCAACAGCCAAGCAACTGGGCATCTCACTTGAGCGGGTTGGGTCCATCATTCATGAAGATTTGAACATGCGGAAGCTCTCCGCGAAGTGGGTCCAGAAATGACTGCAAGCTGATCAAAAACGTCAACGGTGCCAGTCGCCTGAGCAAATTTGGAATTTTTTCGGCGCGATCTAAATGATTTCCTTTCGTGATTGGTGACCATGGACGAATCCTGGTTATATCACTATGACCCAGAAACAAAGCAACAATCAATGGAGTGGCGGCATTGCGGCTCACCTCGCCACAAAAATTCCGATTGCAAAAATCCGTTAGAAAATTTCTCGCCTCGATTTTTTGGGGATCAAGACATCCTCCTCATTGATTATCTTCCAAAGGGCCAAACTATCAACGCGGAGTATTACTCATCTCGACTCGTGCAATTGAAGGACATTTTGAAGGAAAAACGCCGCGAGATCAGCAAGGTGGTCTTGTTCTTGCACGACAATGCACCGGCTCACCGGGCACTTGCAACCCAGAAGAAACTGGACTACCTGGGCTTTCAATATCTAGATCACCTACCCGATTCTCCGGATCTGGCCCCGTTGGACTACCACCTGTTCCCTGGAATGAAAAAACAATTGAAAAGTCGCTAGTTTTCCTCCGACGCGGAAGTCATTGCTTCCGCGGAGACCTGGTTGGACGGACAATATTTGATTTTTTTTGAGTGGTTTGCAAAAGTTAGAGAAACGGGCTAAGAAGTGTATTTAGCTTCGTGGGGAGTATGGTGAATAAATCCCGAGTTTGGACGCTGTAGCTTGTTTCCTTCCTGCTCGGACTAAGGACTTATCAGCACCCCTTCTTATTTATGCACCCAGTGATGAACACGTGTGATGGTGGGAGACAGAGCTTAATTCATTTATAACTTCGCTGTGACTCCTAAATAAGCATTCGGCTTTAGGCTCCGGACGCTTTACTCCTAATGAAAGAGCTTTTGGTAACCCATGCCTAGGAGTGTGATATGCCACATTGGGGTTATCGCATCAGACAGCATGTGAATGTCAGTGCTGCACTATCCGATGTCCTCTGAGGTACGAAAGAGCGCCGCTTTTCAAAATCATTACCGTTTGTCTTTCGGTTAAGGGCAACGTGAAAATAAAGACGACTGAGAGGCGTTGGTGGAACGGTCCTGGGCCAAGTCACTGTACAACTGACCTTCAGCCAATTAATCCTGTGTTCCAACGCCTTCCGATGTTTATGACCGGATGGTAGCCAATGTACTGAAAGCTACTGTCTGTCAGTCGTCGGACGCCCTCTCTGACGAGGGTTTGGGTCTGACCTTTGTGATGGGTCACCGTCTTTTCCGGTTGTGTGTATTTACATACAAGCATAATTCCAAATATAAAAATTTCCGGCTCTCACTAGAACCTAAATATATCGTGTTCATAGGCAGCCGTATAAATTGGTGGAACGGGAACTGCAGTGTTTTTCAGTCCATTCGGGTTTTGGTGCGGGTGATCCTACCATAGGGCTTGTGGAATGAGATCTTTTTATGAGACTTGAATTTCAGGGTTGGCGGCAAAACTTTTGTACTAATGAAGGTGAGGAACTGAAAATTTCGTGTAGATGAAGACGGCAGTCTTTCAAAGAGTAAGGACACAATTCAAACCGGCTGTCGGATGGGTTGCTACCTGCAGGAGTACTGTGCTTGGGTGGGTACGTGGACCGCGAGGATTTACTGGTAAGCCGCACCAGGGCATGTTAACAACAGGCAAGTTAGAAGTTACCTGTGGCAAATGGTGCTGTGTGCAACAGATTTAGCTACACTTTCAATGAATGGTGGCGTGGAGCAAAATCCTGGTCCTGGAATGGACGGCGAGAGCATTATTCAAGTTTTAGGTAGTGGACCTCACAGAATATTAAAATCAGGAAAGAGATGTGAAACGTGTGGTCGGTAGTACCATAACAGCTGTGGAAATGTGGCGGAAAGCGGGAAGTGGAACTACTATAGGTGTAGATCTGAAAAGATTCAACTACTTGAAGAGGAACTGCAGAACGCTCTGCTCCAAATTGACGAGCTGAAAAGCAAGAACAAGGCACTAGAAGAACATTTACAAATGGTGGCAGATGGCAAGGAGGTTGGCAAGAGGGACACGGCACCCGTAAAGCATGAAGGCAAAAATTGTTCAGTACTGTGTGACTCGATATTAAGGGATGTTGAGACAGAACTTTCGAATATGACAGTTGATTGCTGTCGGGGAATTCGAACTGACCAATTGCACAGAGCTACAGAAAAAAGGGATCTAGGAAGCCCAGATACTCTTCTACTGCATGTAGGTAAAAACGACTTAAGATCAAGATATCTGGACTATGTGGTGGGTGAAATATACTGTCTCGTGGCTACAGCTAAGTCTAAATTTCCGCACTGTAGACTTGTTCTGAATGGCGTTTTTGGCACAGAGACGTGACATGGCGGTGCGTCTGAGCGATAAAGACAGATATGACTGGGTAGCAAAGACTTTAGGATTTACTTTCGTATATCCGAACAGTTGGATTGAGGATGGAGACTTCCGCACAGATGGGCTGCATCTAAATCGAAGAGGAGCGAGACTAGGGCACA
>Ga0209629_10004702_pt1 | contig 10164 bp, 8 predicted proteins | sample TergutCu122P5_FD_187286 | JGI IMG/M metagenome (GOLD analysis project Ga0209629, IMG submission 187286) | Cubitermes ugandensis P5 segment gut microbial communities from Kakamega Forest, Kenya - Cu122 P5 (SPAdes) (version 2) | ecosystem: Host-associated > Arthropoda: Insects > Digestive system >... | reverse complement strand
GGGGGGGGGGGTTGTCTTAGATTTGGATAGATACATTTTTCTTTGGCAGACATGTTTTATAAGGGGTATCATCTTAGATTAGAGTCATTTGTGTTTGGGTAAATATGGTTTACTTAATTATCAGTGAAGGACACAGAATAAGGAAGAACCTGATTAAGATGTTATTTAATTTTTGTTCAGGAGGTTTCTGATTAAATAAAGTACATCATTACATATCAGTAAAACAGCTGGTTTTATTTATATCAGATGTTATGTGGACTGAATATATTATATATTGCATTTTACATGGAAAATGATGCGGATGTACGAGTGTGATAAATGCAAGAATGTTTGTAAGTCCCAGCTTGTATTTAGGGTAAATTAATTGTTTCTTGGTGTATTGTCAGTCTGGTATGTCCTTAGTCACATAACAAAAGAAAAACAAAAAAAAGAGAGTAGTATGATGTATTTGTTGCATCATATTTTGTTACTATGACAGCAGTATGTAATTACAATCTCATTGCAATTGTTGTATTAAAATGGAAATTAATATAGAGAGTTTCATGTCTCCTTTAGGGCTTGGCGGTATGAATAGGTGTAATTCAGAAACAAGATTTGTCCTTGGTTTAGGGGAGAACCTACTTTGAGTTTTGACCAGGGGATTATTTGGGCTGAATTTTTGAAATGGTTCATTTATCTGCCTTCTTCAATGGAATTGGTAGCTACAGCTGCATTAAGGGATGTGATAACTTCTATCAACAATCCTGTAGGTTTACCACTTGTAATTTTCCTGCTGCTTCTCATTTGATGCCACGTAACTTCTGACATTGATACAGCTCTTACATAAACCCAGAAGTATGCAGAAATTAAATGGAGATTCTCACAGCAGTGTTGATGATGATGCACATCTTCTGGGATGTTACATTGTGTCGACTGATAAATGGTTATGAAGAGTGGATGAAGGCATTGCAGTCCCTAGAAACATTAGTCATTATTTATCAATCAACATGGCATAACATCACAGATGACTGAAACTGTCAAATGTACAAAACCTGATACTATGTTAGAACTTTCCTGCTGACCAGTCATAATTGTCATACCGTTTCTCATTTGTCACTACCTAATCTCTGCACTTATATAAGGATGATGATATTCTTACCCTACTGCAGCATTATACCATAAAGACATAGGTGGAGTGAAGGTAAAGTGTCCTGCATGCTTAATCTCACTACTAGGTGAAAGCAGATGGTGACTCATGCCCCAATTCCTTTTATTCATAGGAAAGAATTTGTGGGACTTAACATGGTGGGAGGCTGGATGGAATCTGGCTTTGGTTTGGACATGATTCTTGATGGGAAAATTCCTGTCCCTGCCTGATCATGCTTTCCATAATCACTCACTTTCCTAATTGAGCTGTCATGGCTCATGTTGGTGATGAAGCATTATTAAACAGACCAAGCAGCAGGATAGAACAATTCTGTGGGTACTTTCTTGTATTGTGCATATGGTTTTCAAGTATGGCTCAACTCATTCTGTTGTGTCTTGCTGTTTCCAGGCTGCATTTGATCATATTGTGAAGAATGATCTCAAAATGAAAGTGACCTGTCCCTACTTACAAAAGTACCTGGAAGAACATGCTTTGCCAGAATATACAAGTCGAATTGTTGAATAGAGAGACCTGTTGCCTCTTATAGTCTTGTTAGTGTCATATTTAGACTATTATACATTTAATCTGGATTATGCAAGGATACTTTGTGACCTTAGAGAGAAAAGGAAAGAGACGCAGTACCCATTACTTTCAGAGGCATACAAAAATTGCAGTTTTATGAGGGGCTTTTAGGAGTTTTCTGTGTCTGTACTAGCATGCAGTAGCAGGAGTGAGCTACCAAGATGTGTGACACTAGTGCTGAATGAAAATTTGTCCTTGTGCACAACAGAAATGCATATGGGGGAGTGGAGGTACTACTCATTCATTCTTAACCTCAGAACTGGACAGAGGTTAGTTACCAACTTCGCAGCTTACTGTACCCCAGTGAAACAGCCCCAACTGGTTTGGCTCCAAAGCCGATATGGATAATTTGGAGAAAAGAAAAATGTTTTTGCCTGCTGGGATCTGAACCCTAAATCGTCCACCCCAGGGCCTAGTGAATATAATGATTTTGCCATGCTTGCTCCTTAATCTGTTATAGAGGTGTATTAAACAGTCACACACAGGACAATTTTGATTCAGTATCTCAGATATTAACCAACCTAGAAGGCTCAAACTTTTAAACAGTTAGTTCCTCCAGATTCCTGGGTACACAAATAGAATATAAGGTAAAGGCCTTTAGTGCATGATATTGCATGGAAATGTGCATAGACATCTACCTCATACACTATGTTTTGCATTCATGTTATCATATATAATGTGACTACCTTAATAAAACATATTTCTAATGAAGAATGTGCATTTATACTGTGCTACATTTGGTGCTTCAAATGTGTTCCATATCACAGATATGCCAGTGAATTGAAATGTCATTGATGCCTAATTGAAAATCAGTAATTAAGAGATGAATGCATATTCTATTTGCTATACTGTATTGCCTATTGACTGAGAAACTGCATAACCCTCATATGTTTAATGGGCTGTTTATTTTCTATCTGCATAGAATATCATTTTTCATAATGAACTTGTGTCCATTTTTTTTCATCATATAGTAAGTAGAAACAGATTCTTCCTGGTTGGGAATCCACATTAGGTTTTAATGGGAAAAATATGAACCACCTCATATAACATGGAATATGATGTTACGTGAACATAATGTTTTCTTTTAGTTTAATAACACAATGGGAGTCCTCTATTAAAAAAAATGGGCTAGGCTAATTAATAGTAAATTCTTTATTACTGGATAATACTAAGTGCAAGCCTTATTATTGCAGGTCTGTACTTTCTTTATAAATAAATATATATATATATTTTTTTTTTGTGAAGACGCAGTTGATTTAGGAAATATCTTCTGATGCTGTCATCTGTTGTTTTCTGATAGATGTGCAGATACATATCCTGCAATGATGTGGGAAGAAATTTTATATTGGAAAACATTTCATAAACAGGTAGTTTTGCAAACACATTACAGCATATTCTAGAGCAGTGGTCCCCAAAGTATGCTTTGCAGATCCAGAGGGATCTGTGGACATTCCCAAAGGGATTCGTGGATACATTTTTGTAATGGCTTCTTTGAAGGTTATTCGGTTTTTTAATTGGAGGAATAATGTTTTGTTAAAAATAATTTTGAAATTCTTTAATTGGCAATGTGTTTATTTTGTATGACTGTTATCAAATTAAGAAATTCCTGTACCCATTAAACGAGTGACAGTCAGTTTAACTAAGGTCAAATCATGTAATTTATTTTTACATATGCTACTGGTATGAATTTCAAGCTACCTAAATACTGTTCTGAGATATACATTTTTAATTTTTTATACCTATTGTCCAGACACTCTGTATTTACATGAGCAAGGATATGAGGATCTGTGGTTATTTTTCAAAGCCAGATGGGGCTGCGAGGAAAAACATTTGGAAAACACTGTTCTGGAGGAAAAGAAAGTACATATTAACTGTGTCATATTACAGTTAACAAAGAATTAAAGTGTAACATTGACTCTTCAACAATTTTATTTGAGGAGGCAGACTGTTATGACAGAGATTTTTACAATTGTGTCATCCTGCATCATTAGTGAGTATATGTTCATAACTCTTGTACCAAAACAATAAAACTAGGGAACATCATGCCACATCTATGTAGATCCAAGTGGTTTACTGGAGGAACATGAAGGCTTTTTTGCCAAGTCACTGTTGCACATTAATAGAATAGTTCTCTCTCAGTTGATCCCTAATTAGTTATTAGTCAATCACTTTTATTAGCTGACTAAATGCACTTGATTGTACAAAACTTAGAAGTTAAAATCTCCGTTGTATAAAAATTTTCAAAGACATAAAATTAAAGATCACTCTGACATGTTTCGGATTGTATGCAATCCATCATCAGGGAGTATAAAGCTGTACTTCACTGAAATTTGTAGTGGTTCACTGATGTTTGTTGTGTGCTTAATTGGTGTTTGGCAGCATAATTTTGAACAGTAATATGAAGATGGATGTTAAGTTGTACAATATGGTGTCAAGAAAATATTGACTTGATGATAAAATAACAAGTGACGAATTTGATCCGGATTTCCTCAGTGGTTTGTGTGTGCGGTACGACGGTCTGAGAAATACTGTCAGTGGAAGTGGCCTGTAAGTCACATAGGATTGTTGCCAAATCGAATGCTTGACACCATATCGTACAATTTAACATCCATCTTCATATTACAGTTCAAAATTATGCAGCCAAACACTGATTAAGCACATGACAAACATCACTGAATGACTATGAATTTCAATCAAGTACAGCTTTATACTCCCTGATGATGGATCGCATACAATCTGAAACATGTTGGAGTGATCTTTAATTCTAAGTCTTTTAAAATTTTTATACAACGTAGATTTTAACTTCTAAGTTTTGTATAATCAAGTACATTTAGTCAGCTAATAAAAGTGATTGACTGTAATAATGCACAGTGAAAACCAGAAATTTAGTTATTAGTGTCTTTCTTCAAAACAGAGTAAACTGAAAGCAGGTTAACAAAACAGTATTTAGTGTAAACCTACCCAGTACCAAATTTAATTTAATTCCAATTAGTAGTTTTGGAGATATGTATGGATGAACATTACGCACACTTTTTTCAAAGAATGCATGCAAGGTGATAATACATTTACGTTCTTCATTTCGCAATTGCACAGTCACATAAGCAGCGTATATTTGGTTGTGTTAACTGTGCATGTTTCCACCTTTTTTTGGCCCACTTTCCAAAAATATTCTTAAACACATTCATTGCGTTCCTGCAAGTTCCATAATGCTAAAAAACAGTTTAAAATAATATATTTTGAATGATTTAATTTACGAAGTTTTGAAATCTCTCTCTGAACACATGGTGAAACATTGTCATTACAGGTTTAGTTCATAGACTGGAAGTAAATGTAGTAATTGTCAGGTCAGTAGCAGTTGTTACTTACCAGAAAATATGGATGACAAAGACTTGAGAGCCCAGGTCCATTACTACTACCGAGAAAAGCTGTATCATGCAATGCAATCTGCTGCCCTTGATGGGCTTCGCAAGTATCCAGGTGATGCCACATTTCGTATGTACAGTGGTTTGCCATTGGTACCGGGACGTCGCATACAGGAAGGGATCCGTGAATTTGAACCACTTCAGTCTGAACATGATGTTGTCCTGGGCACTATACTGGCATTGATGTTTGCACATCAACACTGTACTGTTTTAGACAGGAAAGCTCTTGCTCAGCGTGACTTATTACTTAAAGATGGACGCAAACATGCTGGTGAGATGGCACTCTATCATGGTGCAGTAGTACTTGTCCACACAGGCAAGCCAGAGAAAGCTTGTGAATATGCTGATAGGCTCCTGAAAGCTAATGCTAATTCTCCAGATGGACTTGTAATTAAGGGATGGATAGAAATGTCTGCTGGAAAGGAAGGCTCCTTCTGATATAAAAACAGAGTTTAATAATCCTAAGAAATTTAAAGTGGTTTCACAAAAATTTTTATATGAAAAATCCTTTTATTCCTTGGATGAATATTTTGACTTCCAGAATTGTTAAATTTACATTTGGATACACATCTATCAATCTGTACTACAGTTTGTTTGTATACAACCTGAAGAAGGTTTTAATTATAATCTGTAATGCACTGAACCTCTGTTCAGTAACTATTTTAATTTTGTTTTAACGTATGCCTTTATTTTTATTATATTTTATTATACTAACTAATTTGTATTGTGCCAAAACCTTAAATATTGTACTGAGCTTTGTTATTGATGTACATTTTGTAATGGTTGTACTCCTTGTTTTCTCTAAAATGTGATGATTTCCATATCCGTTTCGATTTTGTAATCCTGTATGGATCTACGGAAGGAAAATAAATGATGATGATGAAAGCATTGGACCAAGCCAAACATTACCAGCAGGCGCGCTTTAAGATGGCTGACATTCATCTCAGTCAGCGCAAGGATTGCCGTGCATTTGCTGAATGTTTCCTTGAAATGGTGGAGTATTCACCTGGTTCTCAGAGTTTTATAATGCTTGATGATGTATATATGTCTATTTAGGAAACAGACAGAGCTGTTGAAGCTTATGAACAGGCTCCGAAACCTAACCCTTGTGATGCAGCTGTTTTTTGGAAGATGGGAAGGGCTCTTGTGAAGACCCATCAGTATGGTAAAGCTGTTAATTATTATAAGGAAGCTGTGAAAGGTGAAGATGATGGACAATTAAAGCTTGACATGGCAGAACTCTACATGAAATTGGGACAAAATGATAAATCTGAGAAAATGCTTTCGTAGGAATTAGAAGCTAAAGTTGACAGCAGTGACTATGCAGCACTGACAGCCTGAACAAAGCTCCTGTTACTCGTATCCAAGGTGCGGGAGAAAGCTGGAAACATTCAAGCATCTCTTACAACACTGAAAGACACTTGTGACAACCAGAGTCATGTGCTGAAAAGAATGGCTGTTGACCAGTCTGGTGGCAATATGGAGGAACATAAAGTGGCTGCAAACATGTCAGCAAATGGCAGACTATGCCAATATGTTGACAGACCATGATGCAGCTATTCGTTTCTACAAGGAGGCCCTTGCCTACTCCCCAGAAGATACAAACACTTTGGTTGAATTGGCAAGATTGTATTTGCAGGTAAATGATTTGGAGCAATGTCAGATGAGCTGCATGACTCTGCTCAAAGCAGATGCCAACAGTGAGGCATCCACCTGGATAATGGCTGATCTGGCTTTTAGGAAAGTGGACTTTGAAACAGCTGCTTTCCATTTCCTGCAGCTGCTTCAAAGATGTCCTAATTATTGGACTGCTCTAACAAGGTTAGTCGAAGTGATGCGACGGACTGGGAATTTGGAAAATGTACCATTCTATCTGAACAAGGCAGAGGCTGCTTGTCTGTGTGCTGATCAGGAGGCAGGTCTTGCTTGCTGCCGAGGCCTTTATGAATGGTATTCTGGAAATTCCAATTCTGCTCTCTGTCAGTTTAATGCAGCACGGTGTGATCCTGAATGGGGTCAACAAGCAATTTATAATATGATAGAGATATGCCTTAATCCTGATTATGAAATTTTGGGAAGTGATTCAGTTGAGGAAGAGGATGAAGAGTTTCAAAGTTCCTGTGAGATGGTGTTAAGGATGGCTGAAAGGCTACTGAAAGAACATCAGCCTCATCCAGGTGGTATTGATGGAGATGAAGTTTTAAGTCATCAACTTCTTTTTTGCTTTTGGCCACCCGCAAAATACCTAATGTAGAGCAGGCAATGCAGGACTTTGCATCTGTTGCTAGTCAAGAAGCATACAGGGATCATATTGGTACTGCTGTCGGTTTAGCAGTGGCTTATGTCCTGCTCAAACAAGTACCGCGAGCTAGGAATGAACTGAAGAGATTTGCAAAGAATGTGTGGAACTTTGAAGATGTGGAATATTTAGAATGGTGTTGGTTGCTGTTAGCTGACATATACATTCAGAACAACAAATATTATATGGCAAGCGAACTGCTGCATCATGTATTGCAGCATAACAAGGCATGTACTAAAGCATATGAATATGCAGGTTATATAGCTGAAAAAGATCAAGCATTCAAAGATGTTGCAAACCGGTATGAATATGCATGGAGATTTGGAGGTCAGACAAATCCAACTATTGGGTATAAGCTTGCATTCAGTTACATGAAGGGTAAAAGTTATGCTGATGCTATTGATGTATGTCAACAGGTACTGAGAGTACAACCTGATTATCCGTGGATATGCAAAGAAATTCTGGAGAAATCAAGAAACAATTTAAGAATATGCTTAAATTACACATTCAAACAGTTATATATTTAATTTAAATTCAGAAATTTTTCACTGTGTGTTGTCAGTGGTTTATACAAAGTAGGTACAGAAAGTACAAACAAGATGTGGTTCTCATGGTGCAGTGACTATTAAACAAATATTTTCTGTGGACTAGAGATTTTGGAAATTTGTCTGAGAATGTCAGTGTTATTATGATAAAGGTATGAAGTAAGTATAACACATTTCACAAGCTTAAAACTGAAACCAGATTGTAAAAGCAGGACTTGGGGGAGGATTTAGTTCTACGTACACTCAGGGCCTGATGCTGATGCAGCATTACTGTACTTTCTTAGTTACAGTTCTTTTAAAGTTTTTGTTTAAGGAATTTACCTATGGCACTCTGATAATGTAACTGTTTAAGTTCCATTGTATATATGTTCTAATGATTTAATAAATATCACCTGGAAAACTCTTAGAAACTCTTAACCCATGAAAATCATGGGTGAAAGAAAACCATTCATGGTTTAAGGAAAATGAATTATCCATACAACTACATGATTTAAACAGAGCATAAAAAATTACAAATGATCATAAGGGGTTAAGTTGTTGATATTAGACAGTTTACAAGATTGTGTGCTTTCGGATTGTTACATGGGGATTTGTGTGTGAGAGGAAGGATGAATACTACTATTCACTGTTTCCAAATGCATCCATAAAATAATAATGTAACTTACACACAGATGTACAAGAAAATTACATGAAATATACGGACATGCATGAACAAAAATCCATTGTTGTAGTAAATGTCATGAAATTTTCTGTAAATATTATGCAGTTGCTTTGGTCAGTGCTTTAGTGGTGAGAATAGACTTGTCTTTTATAACAGTACATTATTGCCACCCTACTCCTTTTCTATTTTTTGGTGATTTTCATTTATTTTTTATTTAAAACCATACACACTTACGGGTTTACACAAAATTCAGCATTGGCTATATTGCTTTTATGTGAACTACCACTTTGGAAGGGGGAATTAAAGGTTGATTTTTGGTTAGACGAAAGTAAGAAATTAGGACATCCACAACAGTAACAGGGTTTTTACTTGGGACCTGTCTCCCTTACCGTACCATGACATATTCAATTGTGGTATATTACATCTTGTAGTTGGGTAGACAGGTACCAGTGTTTCGGGGATATACAGAAGGCTTCTTCAAATTGTTGATACCCCTGTCTGCCATTGTACATGGCATCACATTCCAGGAGACAGTAACCTTCACAACCATTGCCTTGAGAACTTCAAAGTATGTCACATATTTGTCATTATCTCCTACAATAAAATGTCAGTTCACATTTCTTCATTACTGTACTATGAAATATCAGTTCAGGTACTTTCTGCATATCTCCGCCAAAAATTTCAAATTATTCTCGTACTTTCCACATTCTTCTGCCATGAAATATAAGTTTACATACTCCCCATGTCACTCCACCATGAAGTATTTCACATAGTGCCATGTTCCCAGTATGATACAAGTTCATATATATCCACATTCTGCCACAGAGACGTATTGGCTTTCAGTGGAGGCCCATTTTGTATCGAGTTAACGTTTTTGCTTGTGTAGTGTTCAATTTTAGTGATTCAAACTTTAATAATCCCTACATTTAAGATTTTCCTTAGTTCATTGTTAACTTGATAGCTCCTAAAAGGAACCTGTGATTGTAGTTAACCTATGCTCCTCATTCAGCACTAATGTGGTCACCAGCCATTTGCCAGTGTGCATATTCTGATATTTGACACAAGGTGAATTAGTTTTTCATCTTTCTGTGTTCAACAATGTGCATATTTTAACACACCAGGTTGTAGGGACACCCACATGTCAGCGCATCTTCCTCTATTCAGCTCTCTCGCACAATCCATCTCTCTCTCTCTCTTCGCTAGTCAGTCGGCCCTTTTCAGGGACCCAAATAGCGGGAGTCATTAAGCAAGCCACGCCTGCTCATTAAGCAAGCCACGCCTGCTCGTTAAGCCAGCTACTCAAGCTATCCAACGGCAGAGCAAGCAGACCAGCTGAGTTTGGGATAAAATGAGGCCACCTTCCAGGTCCAGCTTCAGCTGGAGGCACCTGCCATACAAATTATGCTGGCCGGTAGACCGGTGAAAGTCCTCGCGGCATACCTTTCGCCTTCCCGCCCACTGATCGGAGCGGACCTGGACGCTTGCTTTGGCGGCGGGTTGCCGGTCTTGATGGCCGGCGACCTGAACGC
>Ga0209629_10004701_pt1 | contig 10165 bp, 6 predicted proteins | sample TergutCu122P5_FD_187286 | JGI IMG/M metagenome (GOLD analysis project Ga0209629, IMG submission 187286) | Cubitermes ugandensis P5 segment gut microbial communities from Kakamega Forest, Kenya - Cu122 P5 (SPAdes) (version 2) | ecosystem: Host-associated > Arthropoda: Insects > Digestive system >... | reverse complement strand
ACGCAAGACAAATACGGTTTAAAAAATGCACGTAATGAAAACAAAGAAAGTACTGTATACAGTTTCTAATATTTTTTTCCCACTATATTGCACACACGTTTTTTTTTATCCCAAACCTTCCATTTTCACCACTTTACCACCCATATATATCCTTCCCATTACACGCCACTTTCACCCCTACACTAAATAAAAATTTATTTCATAACAGAACTGAACCTTTATTTGTTTCTGATTCATTTACGGCGTTCTGTGTTCGAAATTAATATGGTACAATATTTTTGTGTTTTACTGTAGAATTACATGTTTACTTTATTTGTCCTTTATACATAACAGACATATTCCAAATATATAAATTAAAATTCCGTCTCTGAAATATAATTAGTAAAGTTTGTTACATTCTCAAAATAACACACAAAACTGAACCTAATGGACTGACATGTACGAGTATCAGTTGGTATGACATTAAGGCGTTTGGGATTTACAAGGACAACGAGGATGTCTGGCATCAACTATTGCTGTAAACAGATTTTTCCAGCCACATTTGGCACCATACCTGCCCGGTGTTTCCTTATAATATTGCACAATAACACTATGTTAGTCCAAACCAAATGACGTTTGGTAACTTTTGTTTCAATGGATCCTTGAATGTGTTCGTTACGATGCCTATAATGAAGTCAGAATCGAATCAGATCTGACATTTTCAGGGTCCTAGGTAACGTGATCCGACTACTGGATATACCAATATCTGAGTATTTTTCCTATTTCAGTGAAAAGAGAAACTCAACTATGAAATATACAAAGCCCATCTGAAAGCTGCGCAAGAGGGGGGCTGGGGATTTTGTTAACCATTCTTATCTCTATTCATGATTCACTTTACTACGAAATGGGGAAAACATACAAGTCAATAGACACGACCATAATCATGTTAGTCCAGACTCAAACAAATAATCCAAATACAAACATACAATTTTATCCTAGGATAGTTAATAAAACTAACATTTCCTTCACCGATGATGAGGTAACGTTCTTGAACAAAAGTCTAAAATATAATTTGAGTCAGAAACGGAAAAGTTGGTTGCGCAACCTAGCCGTAGAAGCTGAAGCTGATATTACGTTGCTCCCTTCATATGAGCAAGAAGACATTCGATACCAAGTTTCACATAATCTGCAGGAACTCTACAAACAACATAACGATAGACATGCAGTTTTTGACAAAACTATAATGAGCGAAAATAAAACTATAATCCAAATAAACAAGAAGTTGATAGAGGCAAACCCATGATCACAAAATCCGACAAAGGAAACTCTATAATAGTGCTGTATATAGAGGACTACAATAACAAAATAAACAACTTTATATCCAATAACAATTTCACACATTTAACCTTAGATATCACTAAAAAACTACAACGTGATAACAGAATCACAGTTAACGGTTGCCGCGATATTACGCCAAAAGACGACAAGTGGAGATAAATCAACCTTAATCCCACTATACCATCCATAAGAGGCCTCGTAAAAATCCACAAAGAAAACTCCCTCATAAGACCGATAATCGATTGGAAGAATGCACCGGCATATAAAGTTGCCAAGATGTTAGCCAAAAAACTATAAATCTACATACCCTTAACGTACACATTTAATGTGAAGAAAACTACCCACCTTATAAATGATCTCAAAGAAATCTCGTACGGACCAAACCTGAGACTTGCATCTTTTGACATAAAGAATATGTATACAAATATTCTTATCAGTGAGCTCATAACAATCATTGATAAAGCATGCCAAGATAACTAAGCAGAAAATAATCTAATACTCGACATCATCAAATTATCCAAGATTATCATTGACTAAAACTATTTTCAATTCCGTGTCCGAATTTTATCTACAGCACTCAGAGATTACCAATATTTAGAACCTTCTATTAGAGTATAACATCGAAGGCTACTTTCGTTACGTCGACGATATTCTCATCGTTTACAACGAAAACAAAACCAACATAGATGATGTCCTAGATTGTTTCAATAAGCCAACACAAAAGTTAGAATTTACCCTAGAAAGATAAACGGACCAAAAAATCAATTTCCTATACATAACTATTTACAGAAAGCCAAAGAGCCTATCTATAGATATTTACAGGAAACGAACATACACAGATGTGATTATATCCAACGGTTCGTGCTTTCCCAAAGAACATAAGATAGCAGCGACCCGATACCTTCACAATAGAATGATTACTTACCAACTTCCACTCGAAAGTATGCAGAAAGAATACAGCACAATACAGCAAATCCTAACTAAAAATAAATATGATACTTCGATCCTAAGAACCTTGAATATGAAGAAAGAACGAGAGCAAAATAATGTAAAGCACAATGGGCTAAATTTACATACGTCGGTATAGAGACAAGAGTCATCACAAAGTTTTTTTTTTAAGAACAGTAATGTCGAAGTCTCCTTTACCACTGATAAAACAATAAGAAAACCTCTGGCAACACGGCACCAACCTACCAAAAATAAATACGACACCTGCAGGATCTATAGATTAACGTGCCCCACGTGCAATAAAGTATGTTTGTCAAACAGGAAGACCGTTCAAAGTCCGAACACCTCCGTGACTTTAGATACGGCAACAGAAAATACAAATTTGCTATGCACCTCTTGTATAACAGGCACTCCATCGGCCCAATGGAGAAGGTTATGGAAACTCTCCACATAACAAATAAAGGTAGGGTGATGGATACACTCGAAAGATTTTACATTTTATGGGAAATTAAACTTAACAATCAGATTACTGATAAACTGACAGTGAAGCCCAACATAGTATTCAAAACCATAGTTCAAAGAGACCCCCATATAGGGTTACCCAACGCCCGCATATCACAGTCAGTCACACTCAGCTCAGTCTTATATGCTCTGTATAAGCGTTCATATGGAAAGAATTCCGCCACAGAACAACACCTAGAGGTCAGCCGCCTCACAAGTCAATAAAACATAAGGCCACTGCAACGCAACAACTTAGACGGCCGCCACCGTATACATAATCCAGAGACCCCAATATCGCTATTCTTCCATAAGTAATGAATAGTTCAGCACCACACTTACAGCAGTATAATATGGCCGAATATTTATAACACTGTTCACATATTTTTTATTACTGATTGTGACATAGACGGTTGTCTGCATAAACACGAGACAAGTTTCAAGAACACTATACGTCATGAATTGCACGATACCATCTCGCCTGCCACATCGAAGCCAGATATTGCTAACCCGTCTGTGACAGGAATCCACGTCAATCAAGCCAATAGTAATCCTGCAGACCCAAGTTCCCAAACAATACTACTGTAATATAGCAGGTATTTTCTTCTACATAGAAGCCAAGATAATATAATCACGACGATACCCAGCGCAGCCAAACCAAACGGCATCCAAACAGTTCATACTTACCCAGTGTTGTCATCCTGACTCTAACATATACAACCAGGAATAATACCCCCTGACTGCGAACTCTTGTGCTTTACCGGATAAAATATAAAAACTTAATTTATATATATATATATATATCATAACAATACTGTTTTATGTGCATTGATCATTCAATATTTTAATTTTTAATCATAATTTTAATCATAATTCAAGATTTATGTGTTATAAACTACTGATACATAATTTTGTAATAATTACAGCAAATTTTGAAAGCGCTTGGGATCCCAGAGTGCACGATATATTTAAATAACGTTGGATCTGTTTTTTGTAGGGCCTGATGATTACTCGAGAGAGTCGAAATATGTAGCCCAGAAGTAGTAATAGTATAATAATAAACGGTTGTGCTTTGACTGATATTTTTATATTTTTTATATATTATACAATCACATCGGGATGACTAACATTAAACTCATCGTCTGTCTTCCTAACTTACGTGTCTGTGGTCAGTTCTGTGAGCAAGGAAGTGAAGGTTAGGGGCGGACAGCAGGTTGGTTGTTGTGAGTAGCTCAGAACCGCAGCTAGGCAGTTGCTGCCAATCTGCACCAACTGTCCTTTGTACAGGCAGCTGGCCAATAGCGGTAGCGGTCTGGACTGGTTTAGGGCGAACTGAGCACAGGGCTACTTCCGGGTCGGACAGGGACAGCGACAGCAGCCTGTCGTTGTCTGCTTGGTCCTTGACGTTACGAAGGAACGTAGTGCGTCCGTTTTCAAAGTTCAAAGAAACGGAGAAGATGACATCCCAGAAGAACTAAATCCACACAAACCCCGCTGTGGTAACCCTCGATACTCCCACGGACTGCTTTACGTGAGGCTACTGGACAACTGAAACTGCAGCAGGCCTACCAACATTACTGCATCACATCTATCTCAGGGCACATCGATACATTTATCCAAATTTCGTACATTCCACAGTAAATTGGATGTAGAAATGGCTGTTCGTGATTGGTTTGGACTGCATTGGCCAGAATTGTAAGTGGTGTCAAGGTGGTCTAAATGCATCCATGTACAAGGGAATGTGTTAGGAATGAATGGACTGCAGGTAACGGAGTCAGGACTTGAGCGTTCGGGCCTTCCGTGTCATGACGCTGTGTCTGTGGGTCAGGCGGTCCGATATGTCGGACAGTAGTGCCTTTAGGTTCAAGGGACAAGAAGTCCGAACAACCTACGCGGCGTCACATCCCGAAACCTAAACTTTTTCTGCGTAAATACTGCGTGGATTGGCCACCTGCACGAGTTCACCTGTTTTGAAGTTGCTGTTCTGAACACCCAGCCTAGAGCCACTGTGCCCTGCGCCACTCTCATTCGCAGCAAGCTGTCAGTCGGTCACACTAACAGGAAGTTGGGCTGCAGAAATGTGCAACATTAGTCCCCCCTACTCACCCCCCAAAAGCAGCCCGCTGGCTGTCGCATGTAAAAACTTGCCCTTTGGCGAAGCCAATAGTCGACAAACTGGTCAAGAATTTCAACCGGGATTTATAAAAACCCCAACCTTACTACCGTAAATACAAAAGCCCACCACCAAGACCTGTTCTGAGCCAGCTTAATCCAGTCCACGCCCTGAGGTCGTGCTTCTGACAGTTTAGTCAACTAATGGTGCATTGGGCCACTGGTCATTTTACAATGCTGCAACAACTGCAGAAATTAATTAACAATGAATATAGATGTTACATGCTGATAGAAGGATGGACAAACATGGCACATCTTTGAAATTGTTGTTTGAATGCGCTAAGATAACCGGACATAAAGTGGTTCTTGTGTTGTCTAGTTATGTCTGAATATTTAATTTTATTGACATGGCAACTGGAAAGTGAAACTGCTCCGTCCGTGAAGGTTTGGATCCTCTAGTTCTTTCTATCTGCACTGGATGTTTAGCATCTAGTCCTCGAGCCTAAACCCGCGACGTCAGAACCCACAGTAGTGTTGAATATTGGAGCTCAGTGGGCTCCAAGGCTGGCCCGGAACTTTTGAGAAGAGGAAAACTCCTGCCTAGGCCAGGAATTCAACCGCGGAACTTCTAAATCCTAGTCTAGGCACTATATCGACTAAGCTATCGTGGCTCCCTTACGAAGACTTCATTTCCACAGCATATTGTACGAATGAAAACAGTGAATTGATACAGCTTCAACAGAACAGACTTGCCAGTTACATTTTCCTGCATGCACTGATGGACTTACAACACTAGTTCTGATAGCATATCACTAAGAAAGTTCGGGCCGAACAACACAGCTTCGTGGTTACGCGCCCTACTTTTGTTTGGGCCGTGGCAGATTCGAATTTATGCAAGGACACGATTGACACTCGCTGCGGGCTTTCGTGCTCTTCCTCAGATATCTCAGCCAGATTTCTTTATCGTTCTTCGACTCATCTACGACGACTCCTTTCAAATCCGTTCCAGTTCACCGCAGATCAATCAACCTGTCTATCAGAGGGCACTGCACACAGCACGCTGCAAGAAAATGAATCACTGCAAATGTTATTCACGAGGATGCTGCTGCGTAGTTGCGGGAGTGCTTAGCGAAGTTTCGAATAAGATTGGGAATGAAGGAGTGAAGAATTCTACTCCTTGTGCTTGACTCGTGAGAATGACTGCAACGCATTGCTTCGAAACATCGTCAATCGCCACCAAGTGACACGGCGCCAACAGCACCGCTGTGACAGCCATGACGTCACAGAATTTACTCATGTAAAACCACGTAAAATAAAGGATAATCAAGTGCCATGCACTGCGTGTTCTTCGACATCGGATTTGTTATTTTAATTTGAAATATGGCGACTGCTGTCCGTGTAAGAAGTAACGCTGCATTACTGAGGATTCTGAACTGTTTGGTATTTGTGGATTTCGCTGTGGCTCTGGACAACTCCCTTGTGAATTTTTGGAGCATAAGAGTATAGGAGAATTCCTTGACCGTCTCTCAAGTTACAAGAACGACCAAAAGGCAACGTGCGGCACTTCAAAAGATGATGAATTAGAAGAATCTTTCAACCCATCTCTACACACTGCACAACACGACCAGAAAGACGTCGTAAAAAAGATAAAGTTTGTGGAAATTCTGGTTTACAGTGCATTCTGGTGCTGCGTCTCAATGTAAGCTTTCAATAACAGACTTGCAGTCTGTGGGATAATCTTGTTGTAGCGGTAAAATAATTAGGGGTTTTGTGCACAGAAATGACACGTCATGAAAAGTGTCGTTCTATAAAGAGGTACAGTTTGATTCCCAGCCTAGACCAACCAGTTGTTTCTCCAACCATTTCAACTGCCATCTACCAATGCTCCATGTCCGTCAGTCATCACAGACTGCACAACACAACCCATCCGGCTGCTGCTGCTGCCTTTGCTAACGAGCAGGCAGAAAGCAACTTGCAAAAATCGTATCCAGTTTAGTGTACAATTTCTGAGGGGCTTCAAAATTAACATAATTATGTAACGCAACTTGAAGTCTTATGGGCAACAGTGTAACTTCTAGCATTCTTAAATTTTGGCATTAAGTGAAGGTCACTGGCCTGAATCATGACCCGGCAGTTTTAACACAAATATTTATTGCACAGGGGTTTAAGTGGGCTTCAGAAACAGTCTGGAAATGGCATTAAAATAAACAACAAGACGGCAAATGTAATTGTAAAATAAAATTGAGGCTCGTTTGTGCAACCATTGTTTCAACGGGAAAATAAAAAAATATTACATGATCTGAGTGTGTGTTTGTAGCCTTAGGTATCTACCATGCAATGCGCATGAACTTTATAATCATCCCTGGCCTGGTGCGCTCTAGAACATTTGTCCACATTATCTCATAAGGCAAGAATTTCGAAAAACGTTATTCAAAGCAAAATACTTTTCGAATGTATCTACAACTTTGTCTGAAGCTTTCTTAATTTTAAGTAGAATTGAGAGAAATATAAAAAAATGTATATTGCTCTCCATGTAATATACCCGTTATTTTTTCCGATTTTAATGATTATTATATTGTGCAGTTGGCAACCTGAAAGAAACAAAATCCTTCGCGATGCAGCAAATTCACTTCATTCTTCTGTTTGTAACTGTGGCTGTTAAATTATTGCCTATTTGTATCCTCAAAGCCACATTTCCGTGGGAACTATTATTTTACAGAAAACGCCTATCATAAAAGAGGATAAGAAGGTGAGTCTGTCTGTGCTACAACGTGACACAAAAACACAGTTATTTTTATGTTTCTTACGTCAGACAATTTTAAACTCCAGTCAATTACACACTTATTTCGTCACATTAAATAGGATACGCTGGGAACTGAATACAGAAGTCCAGTGATTTAATTTATACTTCGTATTCGAGAGCCCCTTTTAACATCTTCTCAGAATGTTTCATCGCTCCGTTTATGTTTGTTAAAGGACACAAATAAAGGTTTCCGCTAATTATGCACAAGTCTCAAACACTGTAAGTTCAAATATCCTAAGTAGAAATGTGTTCTGAAATATCGCAGACAACTGTATAATGGCACAATAAATGAAATAAATTGCTTAGTATTTATCGTAACTGCGTAACTTTTTTGTAATTTGGCTTTTTTAACATCAGAGAGTTCTATCGTCCTTCCCTGTTCTTGTCATTTAGGAAAAGGCAATTTTGAAGTCTCTTTCATCAATAAAAACATTTTTGATCCAACTGATTATTTCTAACGGCAACAAACACAGCCTGTTTACAGGTACAGTTTACCTAACTAACCTACTAACAGTATAAATGCCCAAATGACGCTGTTGCTGTTCAGCGGTATGCTGTTGTGCACTGTGATATTAACAGCTAAGAAGGAAGTTTAATGCTACTTACTTATACTCTTATTCGCATCTATTTGGCCACATAGGGAAAAGGACGGACATGTATTCGCCTTTAAATAAGGTTGTATTTGGAGAATATTAACTGGGTGGAGTTTATGTATATTCTGTTAAAAGGGCTTCCACATTTCAGAGAAATTTGCTTTCTCCTCTAATTTTAATCCACGAAGGAAAATACAGTAGGTTAAACCGAAACGTCCCTACATATCTACCAATTTTAAATTTAATTTTATTATCAGTGCGATTTTGTAAAATTAGAACCTGAAACTGTCGAGAAAAGGGAATTGAGTTCAATGCTACAGTTGAATTTTGAAATAACGAAAGAAAATTATATTCCTCATTGCGTCCTGGATTAGTAAGGTAGAAGTGTAGTAGGAGGAGTGTCTGGTGTGGTAATGGATTAGTCAATATCAATTTCGAGACTAACATTGCCACCTTTGTTTTTTCATTAGGAGGATAAACACTTGTTTCCACACTCGTGAAACTCCGTTGTAATATTCTGTCTTTTAAATTTAATTTCGACACATTAATCTTGCGAATACATAGATAAATATCAGCAAATGTCATGTGACGGTCTTAGATTTTTACAACAGAATCATGTATTTTGCTTTGGTGGTTATTCATAAAATTGTATTCTATGAAATTTAATTGTTTCATCATGCAGCCCTGTAAATTCTCTCACACTTAATAAACACTTGTTTTGGTGGTGAATAATATATATGGATAAATGCAAAAATTTATTGTAAAAAATGAAAATTGGGAAACCTTATTTGTTGCCTAATACCTTCCTATTGCACTCTTACTTTTACAATCTTCCTCTGAAGCTTTTTCTAGGACTTTCTGTATGACTAAAGCTACAAACGTGTACGTTTTTATGATTAATTATGCCAGAATTTCAAGAAGTTCAGTAATTGTGTTTTACTACAAATTTCATTGAAATATTTTGGTTTTAACCAACATCCTGTTAATCTTACGTTACTTCTGAGAAACCTTTACACATAAAGTGAAATCAGACTTAAAAGGCTGCCTTTGTATTACAGAATATTAACGGTAAATACTTTTGGAATCCTAGGTTCCATTCTCGCTATTATCTTTATTGCTTTTAGGGGCGCGGCACCGTGCAATTTGGTAGAATAAGTTTAGATAAATTTGGTAGGAAAAGTCGAAGATCCCCTTTGGGAATCCCGAAATGAATTACTACATTCGCCCCAATTACAGTAATGGAACCTTCTCGGTAGTATTAAATATGTCCTATTGTAAGTATATAAAACACCTCTAAACTCTTATATACGAGTATTATTGGGGGGCAACACTAAAAATTCGTTGCGTTGTGTCTTTCTTGCTTGTTTATGTAACTATAAATTTACATAAACAAAATAATAAACCTTCATTCGAAAACAAAACACATAACCAAATATATCTAACCCTTAGCCAACAAACATTGTATATATATCACGCTCCTAGTAAAGCCAGAAACGCAAATGTGATATATATATCACACTAGTTTTGGCAACGCTGTCAGCACGTTGTACTTTTTCCTGTAAAATGTCTCAATACAAAATCAGTTTCTGGACCCTTTCTCTATCATGCTAGAGTGTAAAAAACTGTAGTCAAGGCCCTAATTAGCCATGAATGCGTAAGTGTCATAAGTCTTCAAAAAGTATCGCACAGTTTGTTCATTCTTTCATGAAGTAAATTGAACATACATTTCTGGTCACGTCACCACTCTGAGGCAGTTATGATATAGTCAGCTCTGTTTCACATACTATCAACACTTCTCTCCCCTCCAAACCAGGCCATAAAATTAGCCATGAATGCATAAGTGACATAAGTCTTCAAAAAATCTCACGCAGTTAGATTAGTCTCCCATGAAGTA
>Ga0209629_10004700_pt1 | contig 10165 bp, 9 predicted proteins | sample TergutCu122P5_FD_187286 | JGI IMG/M metagenome (GOLD analysis project Ga0209629, IMG submission 187286) | Cubitermes ugandensis P5 segment gut microbial communities from Kakamega Forest, Kenya - Cu122 P5 (SPAdes) (version 2) | ecosystem: Host-associated > Arthropoda: Insects > Digestive system >... | reverse complement strand
ATAATTGTTTAGCTATCAAAATGCGAGTGGTTTCTTTTTATTGCTTAAGAACTGTGCTTTCAGAATATAATAGTTAAAAAGAGTCTGCTTAGAATGTAACATTCCGCAGCGGACAGAGACCGCAGTCCGCTGCGGCAGACCGCGTTCTGTGTGGCCGGACCTTAAATGTTGTGGTCCAGAAACAAACGCAGTTGCTTTGTAATGCGATCTATTATATACACAAGATTTTATAGAAACTTATTTTCATTTGCAGCCTTTTGAAGGCAAAAAGTTACATTTTAACCCTTCTGGGCTCAAATTAATCTACAGCATGCGTATGAGAACTGAGTTCATAACTCAGGGAACACATTTTTTCATTATGAGGACCAGTTTGTGAATGGTCATTGTAAAAATCATGGACTGTGGGAAAATATCGAAGTTTGTACTGAAACTTGAGGTGTGAAGGGAGTTGAAGGAAGCTAGAAATATTTTCTTAATGACTGATGTTTCTGTCAGTAAATTTACCCGACAGTATGTCAGGACCACATGAAGGCGGGCTTCCGGGCTCACAATTGTATTGTTGCGTATACGTGGAGTTAACCACTTACCTCCTTCGTGGTTCAAGTTCAGTGTGTGTGTGGGGTTCAAGGTTAATATCTACGTACGCCTTCATTGCGCGGTGCTTAGACACAGGGACCAAAGACTTTCCGCCTGGTCTCCCGTTGGAAATGAGTGCTCTTTTAAAAGTAAATAAAACGTAGAAGTAATGGAAATGAAACAGCACAGTCGTGAGAAGTGAAGGATTAACCCTTAACTCACTGATGGTCTCATTTTCTAAGGCTGTCATGGGGTTGTCCCTCTCAAACATCAGGGTGTTGAGTTCGATTGTTCCTCCGGGAATCCGTTTTTATGAGGCGTGTCCGGAAACTAAAGATAGAAAGGTCTTCAACATGTACAGCATTTTTAATTTACAAAAGCGGCACTGTGAATGAATTGCCTATACATAACTTTATTTTCTACATAGTCGCCGGTATTGTCCAAACATTTATTAATTTTTGGAACCAGCTTCTGTATCGCCGAGTCATAGAAGTCTGCCGCCTGCCCTCTGAACCACGTCATGAATTCTTCTTGCACCTAGTCATCGTCGTCGAAGTTCCTTCGGAGAATTTACGGCACCACTTCGTCACATTTTGCCGATTCATAACGTTACCATAAACAGCAACAATTTGTTTGTGTATTTCCGCTGGACCTTTACTTTTTGCGTTGAGAAATCGTATGACGCACCGCACCTCGCATTTGGCGGGACTGTGGATCGGCGCTGCCATTTCAAACACGTCTCGCTCAAACAAAGCTGGTTCTGCCGCTGTCAAATGAGCACGGCTCACAGGTAAAGGATCAAGGTTGACGGCAGTGTTGCCATAATAAGCATAAAAAATTTCCCTATCGGCCTACACGTGATGTATCTTTACCTTTCCGGACACCCCTCATATATGTTGCACTGTGATGGCCATTACTGGGATAGCCCATTCGTTTAAGTAACGGGCTGCGAGCTGGATAACGGCATGCTTCCCCAAGGGATGTGGATTTATTCTTTGCATCCATGTTCTGACAGTCTCTTTTACGCACGTATTCTGTGTTCCGCACCTGTACCCAACCGGCCGGAGCATGATAATAATACACCTGAATCTGAATCCGAGCATCAGTATTTGTCTTCATGGAAGTTTACTATGGAATGAATGGAACGTGTCTGAGTCTAAACAATACCGCGGCGTCGGTTGGGCTGATGCGTCACAGGTAATATGTGTACATGTTAATGTGCTGTGTCATAGTGTATTGAACTTAGTTTGAGGAGATCTAAACGTTAAGGTCTCCGTGGACTGACTTTGAGACAGCTGGGGTTACTTTGTCTCGAAACGTCGGGAGAAGATCGGATCTCAAATACACCGCGGCGGAAACTTAAAAACTCGCAAGACCTGGACTTTGTAATAAAATTTAAATAACTTAACGACGCTCTATCACCTGCATGGTTTTGTAGTGCCCGAATGAGAAGAGGCAGGACTTCTGTGCTGATGTATGATGCATGTCGGAGGAACCATGGTCTGTAAAGATATTGCCCAGAATGTCTCTAGGAACCGAAGAAATCCTAAACCTCACGATGGTCACTTTTCCAGCCGTGTTTCGAAACGGAGACCGAGCTGCGTGTTTGTTATTATCCATAGTCTTATCGGAGAAAATGCTTGGGTAATATCTTCAGATAAGTCACGTTTGCAGCCACCAACCCAGGACAAACTCTTATTGTTACAAAGCGGGATATCTGGCACAGAAACGTTGTGTGCAGATGCGTGTAGTTGCTGTTATCGGTAAAAATAACCTCTTATGACAGCAGTTTATTAGAATCCAACAGTTAACACTTATCAGGCAATATATATATTAATTTTACATTATTCTTTCTCTGACAATTTTAGGCTGTCATTTATGTATCATCAGGGAGATAAAGTTCAAAGGATTATATGTGGTAGTTGAGCATGCATTTTCAGTAGAGAGTGCGACTTTTTATTTCTCCGTGTACAAGATATTGTGGTACTGGACACAGATTGGCCAGTTCAGCATTGGTCATATGTATGTAGATACGTATACATATAATTATTAATAATTAATTATTTTAACAGCAATGTACATCTGCAGCGATCCAGTTCCATCAGTTCAAGTGGAATTGTAATTAATGTGGCATGGTAGTTAACGCTTCTACTTGCAGATTGAGATGTCCTGAGTTCGGTATTCATACCCCTAACAGATGTGCCTTTATGTCAGCACTGAAGGGGAGTATCTCCATGGCCTTCGCACCTCTTTGGGCCCAACTTGTGTACTGCTCGCGAAACATAACCAAGAAAAAAGCCTGTGTCGAGTATTTGTACTTCTCTCTCGCCAGGCTGAACATGTTACACACTGGCTCTTGCTGTTTCAGTTAAGCATTCCCATGGGATAACCACTAATTTTGGTCCTAGTAACGAAACGATGCTTTGGTGCACTTCCGGTTCCGGAGATGATATCTCTGTCACATCACGAAGACCTGATTTGGAGTTCCGATCCCAATTTGAGTAGGAAAATTGTCTGACATTGTGCAGAGTTCATCGCATGGTTGTCAGGGTTACCGCTTCGATTTTTTTTTTTAACCTGTAGGTTTTAGAATGGAAGGGAGAAGCGAATAATTGAACATCAGTGCAGCGCATCTCATTCAGTCCAGTTGGTCCGGAAGGAAACCAATATGAGAGGAGGAGGATGTTGCTGGCTGACTGACGTGGGTGAAAGATGATGAGCAATCTGGAGGCCATATTGGCTAATAGGTAGACTCTCTCTAACAATGGCAAGTGACATCGGGTAGAAGTAAATTGATGAAGGTTTGCTTGGAAAAATGGCGTTAGTCCTTCTGTGTAGGGTACTTGCGTAGGTGGAGCAGGAAGATAACGACTTGTAGTGTCGGTCTCTGTTTCTTTCACTGTTCAGCTGTCGCACACAACGTACTGTACGGAGTCGGTTTTTACGGTACAGGCTTACAGTATTTCATAGGCCACAACAATTATCTGTTTGTTCATGAATGGTTGTGGAACATGATTAAGATGAAAGAATATAAATTACAACCGTTTGAAAACATGCTGCGTGGGAAAATATTTGGACGAAGGAGGAGGAAAATGAGTAAGAATGTTAGATAACAGGGTGGAAGCAGTGAAATTATGATTGACTGGTATTGTAGTGTCGGTGGAAAGACGAGTACAGAATGAGTTTTGGTAGGGAAACGACTTCTAAGGCGACGACAATGAAGACCGTTTAAGAACTGGAAAACAGGATGTAGGAATATAGGTCATGAGGCTGGAATGTGGCCCACGATCGTGTCGAGTATAATTTTTGTATTAGCGGTGTTAGAAGAGTAACTGATAACTGCATAGTCCGTCCGAGTTCATGTCGTAGCGAGGTACGTTTTGAGGATGGACAGTGGATATACCGGGCTCAAGACTATGTCCCTATTAGTGGTACGTGGAAGTGGTTGTTTGGCTTTTCATTTGGTTGGTTGGCTATCCGCAGACCTTGGGCATTCACGTTGAGGTAGGTTGCTCCGAAACGTCGGTAGCCGCGTACTACATAAGTGACAAGTTCCAAGAGGTCACAATGGAGTCTTCACTTACGAGCAGGTGCGCTGTAAAGATATGTGACTAAGGCCATTAAAAGGTTTAACCTGTCTGATGACATTTTCTAAAACTAAATAGCGTGTTTTGGATTTGCATTGTCACAGGAGGCATGGCGCCTCATTATAAAAAAACCAGAAATGTGAATTTTTTCAGTGCTGAAGATGACCATCGAGGTTTTTGTTGTGTAATATACGCATTGCCAGCCGTACTGAATTAAGTTTTTAAAAGAGGCAGAATTCATGGCATATTTATCCTTGAATGGGCTTTGGGAAGTTTACCGTTTGCTATCCTTATATGGTTCCAAAAAGAGGCGGTTGGACTAAAAGGAGGCTGGATGAGTGCCAAGACCGGGCTGGACGCCGTAAAAGAGAGGTCTTGCCCATCACGGGAATCGAACCACAGTTCCTCGGTCGTTCACCCTTTGCCTAGCGATGTACGGACTGCGCTCTTCGGACTCCTGAACTGATCACAGGGCCTCGTTAATACATATCTAGCTTGTTTTGCATTAACCCATCGATATTTGTTTCCCGGCTTCTACTTTCTGAAGGTATTGTCTGGCACGAAAGCTGCATAGAGGGAGGGGTTCTTTTTGTCCCTTTAAGACAGGCCTTACTTTCTGTACCTGTCAGTTGTCGTCTTGCGTCATAGTCCCCCATTTCAAGCCATCCATTGGTTCGAAAGTGTTGCAGATGATGATGTACTGACTGAATGAGATCCAGCTTAGTGTTTTTAAACAGTTGTTAAAATAAAACTGGAACGATATATCTCTTCATTCTTCAGTGCTTTTTGTATCTTGTGTGAAAATGCTTCTGCAGTGTTAGAGCTGTTACTTTTTTTTAGTAAAATAATGGTAAAGGGAGGGAGGCAGGTGCAGTTTGTCACAAAAGGGGACACGCCACTTTAATAAAACATGTGAGAAATTGGGCCTGGAGTATTTAGAATATAAAACTGCTGTGGGCAGTAAGGCTTGGTTAAAACAGTGACAAAGGAGGCTTTTTTAGGGGATATTCCTACGCCACACCAACACATGATATGCCTCAGATTGTAGATGAACCTAATTGTTCCTGTTACACTGTGTCAAGGCGCCTTTTCTTTTGATCATTTCACGCAGCTAGCTTTCTATTTTAGGAGCGGGTGAGTTCTGAAATCGAACCCAGTTCGTGCACGTTCTAAATCGCTGATGAAGCTAATATACCTCGGGGAAGCGGTGAGGGAATGGAAGTTTCTGTTGTACGGGGGTGTGTGATGCGATACGCCTCTCCAGGCTTGTCGTGTGAGAAAGTTGAGCCGTTGTGTTTGGATACGGTTTGTATCAACGAACTATACAAGAGTAGGCCTATGCGTTATTCCTGTAGGCTTTATGTACCAATATCTGCTATGTATTCGCAACGACAGTTCCTGCGTCTATGCACCAGATATTAGACGTTCCGTAAGCGGAGGCAAAGAGAGTGTTGCAAGTGGGCCGTGACATTTATTTTTACAGTAATCATTAAAATCGACATCCGCCTTTTTAATCTAGGGATTCCTTCCTTCCTTCCTTCCTTCTTTCCTTCATTCATTCATTCATTCATTGTGTCCTTCCTCCTGGTATCATTCGGGAGTGGGAATCTGGAAATGATATTAATTCCAGGTATTTCTACCCACTTCTCAGCAGATTTCAATTCTCTGTCATTTACTGAACGTCCATTTCTGTCGTTCATATGTCAGAACTGGAACTGCGGTTGTTTTATGAAACTACGCTCATTTCCTTTCTTGTTTTATTTTTTAAAATCTGTCTTTGACTTTGACTTTCTGAAGCGGGTGTTGATGTTTAATCCGTTTTCGTCCATTTCCGGTTGTATTAGATGTGAAATACTGCATGCAATGTAAACAAACTTGCCACCTGCTGGTGTTATACTCGGTTGCAGTAAGTGTTTGTCTGCTGCTGTATTTCAGTTAAAATCGTTTCTTGCCTTCATAGTTTGTGTGGAGATTTTTGAAGTTGCTAGTCCGAGTTTGTAGTTACTTAATGATAACATTCAGATAAGAAACCAAGGAAAGGATGAAACAAGAATTTCAATTTAATTCAGCACGGGAAAGAAAAGAGCGCAATTTTAATTCAACTAACCCAAGAAAAATTCATGTCGGGGGAGAAGCAGACAATTTTATTCCGTTAATTAAGTTATTATTTAAATATCTGTACCACATTCTGACTATCCTCGTCCATAGGAAGCTAAAAAGAGCAGGTGAGATTCTACCTCTTTGTCGTAATATATACTGATATATATTCCTGCTTACGCTTATAGTAATTTTATTATCTCTGTTTTAACTTCGGACTGAATTTACGAAGTCACTAGTTCGTATTTTTTTTTTCTCATTTCTCCCATAATTTGAGACGTGGTACTAAGTAAAATGTCTTCTTGTATTCGTCGAACACGTGTTTGTAAATTAATTTTTTTTCTCTTTCCTGTTAGGTGTATTAACATCCCCGTTCGAAAACCATCTGGCGCATTCATTTGTGGATTTTTATTTACGACGTTGTAGGAAAGAGAGAAAATATTTGTGGGCTTGGGCGTAGGTGAGAGATTCTTCATATACGTGTTAGCGTAGAATCATAGTTTGTCCGCAGTAAGATATATCGTATGTCACGGTATTTCCTCTGCAGTCAGGCATATCGTGTGTTGTGCCTGGGTAGAAACATCGAAAATAAAAACCCTGCTTTTGATAATTTGTAATCACGGTTGCAGCAGTTCTGTATCCTAGATAAAGACCGAATTTTTCACATGGACCTATGTTACTAGATCATCATTCTTTTTGGTAGTATTTGGACGTACATGGGACGGGTTGGGGTATGTGTCGGGTTTTTGTGAACGCGGTAATGCATCTTGCTTTTATGGAAAAGTCAGGTAGTTGTGTAGTTTCGTAACCAGGTGAACGGCTGCCAGATTCTGGAGCTGAACTCTGCTAATATCTGCATTGTGTATCAAGGACTTGTTGTCAAGTGGACTGAGAATGTGATTGTGTATAATGAATATGAAATTATTCGATACGCCCGTAATGAATATGAAATTATTCGTTACGTAATGGTAGTGGCAGTAGTCAAGGCACTTGCCAAAAATTCGCAACAAAATCTGAAAACAGCTGTCACCATGCCCGGGACCTGAACCACGTGCGTCCGTCTGCAAGGACGGTGCTTCAGTGCAGTACCAGCTTGGTCGCACTGTTGGTATTCGAGTTTTCCGACGATGTAATGGTGGAATTTTGTTTGGTATTCGTTCTAAAAGGTGACTATGGATGTTGAAAATTAGAGTCTTCTGGGATATTACGCAGAGTGAGTTGGTAGTTAACCGACGTTTCGATAAGGCATAGTTCCTTATTCAGGTTCACACTTCCCTACTTGCTAAACTGTTTGACGCTGAAGATGGAGGCACTGAGCTCTTTCGAAATATCGGTAACTGTTTACCAGTTGCTGTGGCATAAATATCCCAGGAGACGTAAATATTCTTTACAATATCTGTGTGTACTTGCGATCTTTGTATTATGAATGTTATCTTTGAATTAGGATTTTCACTTACGTGCTCAAATAGGCTTGCTTTGTTTATGAAGGACCTCGAGAGTGGTTCGTGGTTTTATTACTCTTCTGTACGGACTGACTGGGTGACTCCATTTGAGTATTTGTGAAAGGTCGAAGAATGAGCACGCCGGTGTATTTACATTTATTCCTGTTTTCTGCGGAGTGAATTCGTCAATGTCGTTGTATGTTACCGCGTCTCTTACTGTTGTGCACCAAAATCTCAGACCACATTCAACTTGTGATTGCCCGTCCATACATGCTAATTGGTTTCACGTTAACAGCCTAGCGGAGTCGGGACAGTTCAGTTAGCTATGATGGACGTGCGGGCGGTTGGGGGTTTTAATTTTTTGCAGGGGCAGAGCATCTTAGACGGCTGTGGTTACCCACGCCTCTCTTCACGGGGTACCGGGATCTCTCTCCTTTCGGGGATAATGTGACCTCAGCGAAAAGCTGACCACTCTCATTCATTAGCGCCAAAGTTATTCGTGCACGCAACTCAGCTCTTAGCGTTACATAATAATATGAAAAAATGCACATTTCTGCGTGCGTCTTGTTTTCTGTTTCATTGTCAGTGTGAAGTCTGATGTTGCAAGACAAATTTTCAAGCTGAGGATCCCAACCCATTTCTTGTAGTGCGTTTTGATTGCCAAAATGATAAAAAAAAAACATGTTTCCTTAAATATGGCGCTTAGTAGGTACTGGTACTCTTTGGCTGGTGACTGGAGTAATTGACGATTGTGACTCGTCGACAGAGAACTGTGTGAACCAATGTTTTAGATATAAAGTGTACCGTTTGTCTGCTTAATTGTCTTGACTTGCAGTTGTGATGTAATAGTTGAGGTGTTCTCATACTTCGGGATACGCTTTGTTATTTGTATACATACGACGGCGTGATACACAGACAAATTATGGCGCTGAATGTAGGTTTGAAACATATTCTTCAGTTGCGATTGTTAGTGGGGTTGCTGTATTGTTAGAGACGCAGGCCATGTTCATTACTGCGGCCGCGTGCCCGCAACAATAGCGCACGTGGTGGCAATTCAAACCGCTCGCTATCGCCCGATGTATTTACGGTCCCATTCCCCACGGGATTACGTAAACTGCGGGTCCCATTAATTTCAGTTCCTTTCGACACTTATTGTTAAGAAGCGATTCTCATAATTTTCAAGTCACATTCGGACGAAAGTGATCTAGAGGGTCAAGACGAGTGAAGCAGCTCAGTATCGTTAAGATCTGTGACAGGGTGTTGTTCGTTGCAGTGTTTGCCCGTGCTTGTGTATTTGCCGTACCCTGCGCACTTATTTTGTCCAAATTCCCCCCTGGGAAGAGTTGATAGTTAATTTTATTAAATAATATTTTCTGTCATATAGCGAATTGCGTGATAGAAGCATGAATGATAAATAAGCAACGCATTTTCCGATTAGTAGTTTCAGATGCGATTCTTCATACGCAGTTTATTTGCCATGTCTGTACTCATACAGGCATGGCAAATAAGTGAGTGAAATAGCTGTCGTATATCTGTTCCACCCGCTGTCTCCTGCGAGGTGCATCTGAAGAAGTAGATTTTTAAAAAATTACTTTATTTCGCGAGTGTAATTAACAAATCACGATTGAAGCCTGCGTCACCGGTGCGGCTTATCTGAAATGTATGTCTTATATTTTGCAGTACTTCGTAATTCAGAACTAATTGTAGGTTACAGCATTGTGTAATTCCGGTTATTATTATCCTTTAGAAAATTATACGGTTACAGACAGTTTCACATTGCAACAAATGTATTAAATCAATAAAATGCCCATTATATAGAATGTGTAAAGGATAGTTAATTGATTTGATAAATTTGTTGTATTAAAGCCACACGGTGTGCAAAGAATGAAGTATGTTACTGCGTTTGGTAAAACTAGGTGTTTCAAATAAGGTAACGGCTGCCTGGGCCATGTGATATCGTTACCCATTTACAAGAATCACGTCGTCACCTCCCGAAAAAATATAATCTCAATCGTTGCCGGTGTGAAAACCGCGAATATTATGTTTCCGTGCTTGTGGGTGAATCTTCGTGATAAAGGGAACAGAATACGTTGAAAAAAAAAGTTTTTTCAAAGATATTTGAGGGGGCAGTACCAGTCAAGTGATTATCAACACTGTCTTTGCGTGCCGCGTTTGTATGTGTTTGTGTGGAATATTGTATATGTCGGAGTAGATCGAAGAGGACAATATTTGATAGGCCTGTATCCCTACGGAATTTAAAAATAGTTTTTGTTCTGTGGGTGCTTAAGACCGTTAGTGAGAACGTGGTGGGAAGGAAATGTACTATTTAGCCGACTTCTCATTCGGAAGTAAGAATCCTATTAACCTTTTGGAGCCGGAATTTTACATTTAAATTTTAGCACACCCTGTAGGTAAAATGCGAATAATACATGAACCAAACAAGGTAGCATTATGAAATAAATG
>Ga0209629_10004698_pt1 | contig 10167 bp, 8 predicted proteins | sample TergutCu122P5_FD_187286 | JGI IMG/M metagenome (GOLD analysis project Ga0209629, IMG submission 187286) | Cubitermes ugandensis P5 segment gut microbial communities from Kakamega Forest, Kenya - Cu122 P5 (SPAdes) (version 2) | ecosystem: Host-associated > Arthropoda: Insects > Digestive system >... | reverse complement strand
TATTGCCAACAAGACTTTTCGTCAGGAAATTGTGCAAGAAATTCCTGAAAATCTTTTGGATATTTTTCTTCTGTATTCATCTTGCAAAGTTAATACTTTTTACTTGCTTATTCCGTATAAGCAATATAATTTATTTTTATTGGCGGTATCGACAATTGTATTGTTTTTATGCTGCGGGAGCGGCAAAAAAGTATCATCTCCAAACGGCGCAGTGAAAGCGGAAATCGTACAGGAAGATGACCTGTTGAAGTTAAAAATTTTCCATCAAGGCTTAGAAGCGGCACAATGGCAAATTGGCGGTGTTGCTTTTGAAAATAAGGAATATGACTTTACCGGAAAATTAGAACAAAAAGGTGTCTCTTTTTCTAAAATCAATGAAAAATACACGATTCCTACCGGTAAGGTAAGTACTTATCAAAACAAAGCCAACGAAATGAAGGTAAAATATACCAATACTTACGGAAAAAATATGCAATTATTGATACGTGCATACAATGACGGAATAGCTTTCCGTTACGCCTTCGATAACGCCGAAACCATGCTGGTAAAAGAGGAAAATACGATACTGACCATTCCCGAAACATCGAATATGTGGGCAATGGAATACAGGAAAGAAGCCGAAGGATTTTACCTCAAACGTTCCCTTTCGGAAATGAGTAAACCGCTTTATTCCTTGCCGGCTTTGGTGGAAACTCCCAATGGAAAATGGTTGCTGGTATATGAAGCCGATGTATTAGGACGTTCTGCCGCCGCCTCTCTCTCGGAATATAAAGGCAATGGGAAATTTGCCATAACGACGACTACATACGCCCACCGTTTATTCCATGAAGCGGCGCATTACCAGCTACGCGCATGAAACAGCCTTGCCTTTCGTTTTTGAGAGCGGATGGATATGTATGAGCGATGCGCCGGAATATTTTCTTAATTCGCCTGCCATTCCCGTATTGCAAGAAATAGAAGCTGCATGGGATGAAATCAAGTTTTTGGCAGGTTATCCGGGAGAATATATTGTAATGGCACGTCGCAAAGGGCAAAAATGGGCAATCGGAGCAATCAATTCCGGAGCCGCTCGAACAGTTACGATTCCGCTTGATTTTCTGCGTGGAAATTACAAATCTTTACTGATTTGCGAAGACGATAAAACCGACCCTCGCAATCAATGTAAAGTACATACCATTTCAATTGGGAAAGAAAAATCGCTCACGTTTGAAATGGCGGAAAACGGGGGTTTTGTGGCTATAGCGATTGAAAAATAATTTTTTAAAATTTAAATATTATACATTCTATCATAATACTCTTTCGCTTTATCCAAGCGGTTTTTGAAAGCATTATATAATCCGTCCGAATTTTCCTTCATAGTACGTTGAGTGTTTGTAAACGGGTTTTTCTTTGTTGCGGCATCCACTTGTTGAATCCATTGGGACGGAATAGACGAAGTTCCCGATAGCGCACCTGAAATTCCTGCAGCAACCGCAGTTAAACAATCCGTATCGCGTCCGAAATTTGCTCCCGCAATTATCGCCTGTTTGGTATCTCCGTTTACCAATTTAAATACGCATACCCCTTTTGTAACGACTTCATTCGCATAAGACATACTGTAAGGGATTCCCACTCCGTTATATACACTATCGAAAGCTTTTCGCAACTCCTTGAAATCTTTGCATTTTGCCGTTAGTTTAAGTCCCTTTTCTATCTCTTTGGCAACATTAACTCCTGCCCAACTTGCATACCAGTTTTCACGTCCATCTACAACAGCGCGAAAGTCGCAGTATTTCATTATATCGCCGATCACGCTATCGACAGTGGCGCCCGGTTTGGTTGCGGAAGCAATCGCTACCGCCGTAACGCAAGCCCATTGTAACCCCCTGCTGTTAGAGGTCTGATATAACTGTCCGACTTCAAACACGTCTTCTATCGCCGTTGCCGGGTCTCCTGCGTTTATCAATCCCACGGGGTGGCATGACCGTGAAAAACTGACAAGCCCTGAATAGTCGCAGTATTTGCCAATATCTCTCGCGGGTATATTTGATTTTGCCATAGCAAGCAATTCACCTTCAAACGGCTCGGAAACATTACCCGGCGCTTTCGGGTTTATCTCAGTGCGCCACACAGCCCTTACATCTTCGGCATTTACTCTCCCGCCTTTTCGCATAATGGCAGTTATCATCAATTTCTGACGTTCTATACCGTCTTCTGTCGTACCCGGGTCGCGAACCCAACCGTTGTTATAATGCTCGTAAGGCATTAGTTTGTCAAGCGTCCCGTATTTTTCTTCAATAGCCGAATATGACCATCCCTCGACAACTGCGCCCATGGACGAACCGATATGCGATCCGCATATACAACCGTAGAATTTTTCATTCAATGAAACATCCGCTTTTTGCGCTTGAACAACCTTGTTGGCTGAGCCTTGTGCAAATGCTGCCGGCATAGCCAATCCCGACAACCCTATTCCCGCGGCTGTCAATCCTGAATTTTTGATAAAATCTCGTCTTTTCATATTAATAACTGAATAATTGAATAAGTGATTGATTTTTATTTTAATTTATATTTTCCTCTGAATAATTTCTCAAAGGTAATCATTTTCAGATTATAGAAAAAATTTGACCGAATAAAATATATACGATTATACACCCTCTCTCTTATGTAATTGCATTTCAAATAATTGCCGTTTCCTCACAAAATATCATTATTAACCAGGTTTACGGCGGAGGCAATGCGGACGGTTCTATCTCACATTCGTTCATAGAACTTTACAACCTGACCGACAATCTGGTTTCCTTAGACGGATGGTCGCTACAGTTAGTTGGCGAAGGTACAAATAAAAGCGCCACCGGCGTTGATTGGAAAGTATTGCGGCTGACAGGCGCTATACCTGCGCACTGCTCTTATCTGATCCGTGGAAACAGCAACAAGTCGGCAATGAATGTATTGTTTTACAATTAATAATAAAGTAATAAAATGGAAATTATAGAACAAAATAAAAACGAGATACAAACTCAGCAAAATTACGAAGCGCCTGTTATTGAGGTTGTTGAAATAGTGGTAAAGGGTTTTTCAGATGAGCTTCCCAGCCAAACCGATGGAAATCCAACCAACTAAATATTAGAACGATAACTCATCATTATTATGGCGCTTTACCGGATTGCCGGATATCTTTTTGAATCGATATTTGATACTTCGTTCTTAAAAAAGAAAAGCCTGGAATTGCTTCCGGGTTTTTCTCATTATTCGCTACAGAGTTTAAATAATAGGACTGTTTTGTTTAAACAGTAGGACTGTTTACTTTAAACAATAGGGCTGTTTTGTTTAAACAGTAGGACTGTTTTATTCATGCATCGTTCGCTTCCGTTTTTGGAATCGAGCGATTCATTTTACGGAATCGAGCGATTCATTTTACGGAATCGAGCGATTCATTTTACGGAATCGTTCGATTCCACTTCATCTTTCACTGACTTCCTGACAAAAACAATAATGCACATAACAAAAAATACGGTAAAGAGAAATGCCGACAATCCTATCCAAATACCTATGTTCAACAAATTTATACTCACGCCGATTAAAGAACTTACCACTCCGACAATGATAGCATAAAGCGGGACGATACTGTTTTCTTTGTAAAGAATTTGTTCGATTTTGCTGTCCGGGAAACCGAGTGTGCGATATAAGTCGATTTCACTGCGGCGAGCCGATAAGTTTTTGCGAATCACAATAATAAAACTCATAATGCCCAATAATAATCCTAAACTTCCGAAAGTTAAAAAAATAGTGAGATAGGTATCGGTTACGGAATTGAATTGTTTCAGCCTTTCGTTCGTTGCGGTAACTCTTAATCCGTATTCATTCAGCGCTTGTGAAAACAGCGCTTTAACATTTTCCTTTTCCGTTTCTTTTGTTTTAATGAGAAATACTTCGCTTCCGGCAGATTCATTCCAAATTTCGGAGAAAAGATGTCGATCGATCAGGATGTTTCCCTGAAAAACAGAATTAGACAGCGTGCCGGCTAACAGAATCGGAATATCTTGTCCCCGGTCGTTCACATACCGAAGCGTATCTCCAAGCTGTTTCATAAGCCCCCAAGTAAGTACGGTAGCATCAACCAAAGCAGGATATGCCTCGCCGGATTTTATTTCTAACCGGCGAAAAACATTTTTCCTTTCAAGCGAATATATATTTTGTTCGATTTGAAAATCACCATCAGCCAAGGTATTCATATCCAAACCTAAAACGGTTGGAGTTGTTACTTTATTCAAGTTCAGGCAACTTGCATCGTCGGCGCTGTAACGAAGGCATTGCAGGATTTTCGCATCATCGGGCATACTCGTGAGCGACAACTTTTCTTTCCCTGCTTTTGCGGACAAATCATAATAAACGGGCACGGAACTTTCGCACCAAAGAGAAAAACCGCCTGTTCCGGTACGCAGTTGAGAACTGTCGTTGAAATTTTTCCGGTTAAGTCCTACTGAAAAGACAATAAATACGCCGGTTGCAAGAGCAAAAAATGAAAGACTGACTTGTTTCTTGTTGGTAAAAAGCGTACTCCATATTAATTTGTCTGTATTGAAAAATCCTGAAAACAGGGAACCGTTCCGAGTTATTATATAATCGCCGGTTATCGCTGCCGCTCCTATTAAAATTATTCCGTTAATAACAAAAAATACAACCGAATGCAGAAAAATAAAATTAACGGTAATTGTAATAACAGCAAATATAATCGAAATAATAACGAGCGCTTTTTTTCGTTTGAATGAAACTGTTCTATTTTCCTGTCGTTGTTTTTTATCTTTTAAACGCTGCCGAATCATCCAATAAAGAAGAGATAACGAAAGTATAATTCCTACAAGGAAACCGGTTATAACCGTACCGACTGAAGGATAGACCGAAAATCCATCCGTGTGGGTAGCGCCCTTCCATACATTTCCCAATAGCTGCATAATAACGGTTGTATAAATAAATCCGGCAATCACTCCGGCTATTGAGGACAACAAAACAACCGGAAAGGATTCCCGCCAAAGTATGCTTGTGATTCGTTTTTTTGTAAACCCGAAAGCTTTTAAAAGGTCTATTTCGTGCCCTCGTTGGAAAAGCATTTCTGAGATAGGAATAAGCATCAACAATATCGCCGACAGGATGATAAAGAAACCGAGCGCGAGGAACAAACCTGAAAAATCAACGCCGTTCATGGCGGCATACAGACTTTTATCAAGAGGATGAATCACTTGAACACCAAACTTTTCGGGATTAAGTTCCGAAAGATCGGGATTAACGGTATCAACGCTTACTGCGGTTGCATTTCCGTAGGCATTTTTCCAATCAGAGACAACCGCATCGTAAGCGATAATTGCTTTTGGCGTATTACGATAGAGTTTCCAATAATTCTCGTCTTCATCGGTAATCAAATTCATATTAATCGGGAGATCGCTGTTCCAATCGGTACAGCGTTCCACATCGGAAAGACCGGGAAAATCTGCTACTAAGGTTTTATTTGCTACTAAATCTTTGAGAGGTACTATTTTGCTGACTTTGAGAAATACAGATTTTTCCTTCAGCGTTTTAAATTGTTGCGAAACGAAATAACTGATGGAAACACTGTCGCCCAAACCGACATTCAGCCTTCGGGCGGCGTAATCCGACAGAATTATATCCTCTTTCTGCAAAGTTTGATTTTTATATCGATCGACTGCCGTAACGAAAGAATAAGGAATAGCCCCTCCAGACCTCCCCCAAGGGGAGGCTTTAGCAGAATTAATGGAATTAGCTAAGTAAGAAAATATACGGTTGGGATTCGGATTATTTTTGCAAATAGTTTCTACCACAGCATCCTGCAAAAAAACACGGTCGGATCTGATCACTGTCATTGCGGGCTTGACCCGCAATCCCCCGCTTACTTCAGGGGATTCCGCGTCAAGCGCGGAATGACAGGGAAGAACAGAAAGCCCTGATAATGAATAATTCCAAACTTGCTTCAGTTCTTCTGAATCAATTTCTTTATTTGACAGTATCAGATTAATTTTTCCTTCTATTTCAAGCGTTTCAGCTAATTCATTTCGATTGACAAAGACATTGAAAGGAAGCGTCTGTTCATTTTTCAGGTTGAGATTGCCTCCGTCTTTTATTTCTACAACTCCATTATAATTGAGGCGCATACTTGTGGTGTAATTTTCGGTTACGAAAAGAGAACCTGACGGAACCAATCCTGTTGCGGGCAATCGAAGTACGACAGCATCGGGTGAATTTTGTCCCAACTCTTTTAACAAAGCAGGATTTAATCGGGCAGCGCCTTTTGCTATGGATAAGTCATTCACTCCCCAAACAAAAACGGGAATCAGTCTTCCGTTTTGTGAAATAAAACCGTTGGTCAGCAGGATACCTCTTGCCTGATTTCCAAACAAACCGGCGTCTGCTGTTTTTTCATTTATGAAAGAATTACGGGAAAAAACGATGGTACGCGTATTTCCAAGTCGTTCGGTTACCCTTTTAATCAATGTGGAACGGACGGAATCGCCTACTGCTAAACTGCCGACAATGACTGCTACGGTAATCAACGCCGAAACAGCAGTTAATTTGTAAAAGCGGCTGTAAAAGCGAATATTTTTATATGTCAGAGCTTTGATATTCACTGTAATTTTCCGTCTTTTAGGGTGAATATTCGTTGAGCGACGGAAGCTATTTCTTCCGAATGGGTAACCATAATGATAGTGGTTTGCAGGCTTTTATTTAATTTGGAAAAGAGTAAAGCGATATTCTTTGCGTTTTCTCTGTCTAATAGTCCGGTAGGTTCATCCGCCAACACCAAGAGCGGTTTCATTATCAATGCCCTGCATACGGCTACGCGGCTTGCCTCTCCTCCGGATAATGTATGCGGATATTGATTTGCAACTTCTGATATATGAGTGAGTTCCATAAGCCGACGGGCGTAAGCGATTTCCTCAGCGCTGCTTTTGGAACTGAAGGCGAGAGTAGGCAATAAAATATTTTCAATTGCAGTATATTGAGGCAATAACCGGTGATCTTGAAAAACGAATCCGATTTGTTTGTTCCTAACAAGCGAATAATCAATTCCCGGAGCAGTCATTTCTTTATTATCAAGAAAGTAGCTTCCGCTATCCGGAATAAGAAGCGTCCCTAAAACAGATAACAGAGTCGTCTTACCTGAACCGGAGGCGCCTTTTATTGCTATAAATTCGCCTTTACTGACTTTCATATCTACTCCGCGAAGTACATGATTGAATGAATTAACTCCGTCGGGGTATTTTTTTGTTATTTCAAATAATCGCAACATATTGTTAATTTTGTTTTATTTTTGAAATTTTATTGTTTTTCTTTTGTTGTAAAAAAAATTATTTGTATCTTTGCATCATAAAAGACTATCAGCTGATAATTTTATGGGGGATCGCCCGAATTTTGTCAGCTGTTTTCTTTTGTCGTAATACAATATTGTATTTTTTCTTTTGTTCCTCGTTTAACTCCTACTGTAAGTTTTATTATCCCTAAAGCTTCTTTTCGATATTCCATGTTAATGATTTTTTCAAAACCTTTTTGATTTTTCCTTTCGGGATTAGCATTTTTAGGTGAACCTTTTTGTTCGGCTTTTTCTAAAATTTCAGAAAGAAACATAACGGACAAAGTCGAAATATACCTGTGTGAAGCATGTCCCAGTGTTTCATCAACAGAAACATATTTGACGTTTATAAAATCGTGCAACGATTTATTGAATACTTTCTTGGTAGGATTTATAATCTCCCAATGTTGATAAAAGTCCTTAATAAACTGTTTTCGCTGCTTTTTGTCTTCTTTTTCGTCTCCTAATGCTATTCCATTTTCATCTAAAACCATGAAATTACAATTTTATATTATTATTTTTTACCGAAACAAAACAACGTCCCCTTTGCCGTAAGAATCATAAAATGATCGGCAATAACTGCGGGAGAGGCTGTGATTTGTTCGCCGGTATCGTATTCCCACAAGAGTTTGCCTGAACCGGCATCAAGGATAGAAACAATTCCGGTTTTAGTACAAGCAATAATTTTATCATTACATACTACCGGCGAACTTTCACCCGTATTGCCTTTTAAGAGATACTTCCACGCACCGGAGTCGTCTTTGCGATTGATTGCATACAAATATTTATCGCCCGAAATGATATAAACCATCTTATCCGAAACGGCAGGGGAAGAAACAAGGTTTCCATCCTTTGATTCAATGATTTTTTTCGATGAAGCGATTTTACCTTTTACTAAAGCAAGATGATAAATATTACCGGAATAGTCGCCGACATAACAATCATCATCCATAATAGCAGGAGAAGCGGGAATATAAGCGTCGAGGGATAAAGAATCTGTTTGAATGCCTGTCCGGCTATTGATGATGCGTATCCAAGCATCGCATCCACCGAAAATGACATAATCTTTCCAAACGGCGGCAGCGCCGTTCAGGTAATAACCGGATTCAAAACGGCTTAATTCCGCGCCGGTTTTAGCGTCAACGCAGTAGAGATAATTGTCGTAGCTACCGAAAACGATGGCATTGCGTCCTTCAAATTCTATCATATTGGGAGATGCTGAAATTTGCCCCATGGTTTCGTATTTCCATATACTATCTTTTTTATTCAGTGAAACGGCAGTCATCATGCCATCCATGCGTCCGATGTAAATAACAGAATCATCAATCATCGGCGTTGCCTCAACGGCTGTTTCCATCGCATAATCAAAAACCTGTTTCCCTTCGATATTTATTCCGAAAATACGTCCGCGCCTGTCGCTCCAATACGTAACTTGATTATAAACCACCGGCGAAGATTTGGTATAGGAATCGCTCGCGAACGACCACAACAACACAGGATTTGCGGGTAACGACAATTTTGTATAAGCGTTTAACGATGGATTGCCTCTGAAAATGCTCCAATCATTGGAACCGGAATCGCTTTTATCCGTTTTGCCGGTACAGGAAAAAAGAAAAAGAAAAAGCACAAACCAATATCTTATTTTGTTTTTCATATTTTCTTCAATAACCAATCAACAATATTTATATGTTCAATCCCATCAATTTCAGAACTTATTATATCGGTAGAGATAATGTATTTCGGGTAATTGTCGTTAATTGTTTTCAATGGTCGTATTTCCCGCTCTGTAGTTTTCGGGTCTGACATTGACCATGTTACCTGATAATACTCAAACTTATTCAGTTCGTTTTTTACAATAAAATCTACTTCATACTCTCCGACTTTTCCAATCCAAATCTGATAACCACGCCTGTTTAATTCCAAGTACACAATGTTTTCCAAAATATGTCCCACGTCTTGATATTGAAATTTACCAAGTTTCAAATTCCGAAAGCCAATATCAACCAAATAGTATTTCTCTTGAGTCGCAAGTTGTTGTTTCCCTTTTATATCAAAGCGATTTACTTGATAAAAAACGTATGAATTTACCAAATACTCAATATATTTTTCTACGGTATTGTGGTGAATATCCTGACTATCTTGTTTCATTGCTTTTGATATATTACTTGGCGATACCGCACTGCCAATTGCACCCATAAGAAATTTTGAAAGATTATCAAAACTCCTCATATTCTGAATATTATATCGTTGTTTAATATCTTTTTCTACTATAGTGTTGTAAATGTCTTGAATGTACATATTTTGAATGTCTGCACCTTGATTTCGCAACAAAACTCCTTGTGGTAAGGAGGTTTCGTAAAGATAGTTGTTAAATAATTCGTACTTATTCAGAATCGTATCTTTTTGACTTTCAGAATATTCAGCAAACGAAAACGGTAAAATATGAATAGTTATATAGCGACCGGAAAGCAAAGTTGCAAGGTCTCCCGACAAAAAATAAGCGTTTGACCCTGTTACATACAAATCAATATTTTTTTCAATATAAAGAGCATCAATAAGACGTTCAAATTCAAAAATTTGTTGTGGCTCGTCAAGAAAAATATAATTCATATTTTCTTTGTCGGTCTTTTCTAAAATCGTCTCGTAAATATCTCTCCAAGTGTAATCTTCGGGAAAAATCGGTTTTTCAAAATTGTACATCTGAATTTTGTTAGCAGGTGTTCCTGAAGCAATAATTTGCTGAATAAAAAGTTCAAACAAAGTAGATTTACCCGAACGCCTTAATCCCGTAATAACTTTGATAATATGCTCGTCTTTCAACTTAT
>Ga0209629_10004697_pt1 | contig 10168 bp, 8 predicted proteins | sample TergutCu122P5_FD_187286 | JGI IMG/M metagenome (GOLD analysis project Ga0209629, IMG submission 187286) | Cubitermes ugandensis P5 segment gut microbial communities from Kakamega Forest, Kenya - Cu122 P5 (SPAdes) (version 2) | ecosystem: Host-associated > Arthropoda: Insects > Digestive system >... | reverse complement strand
CATGTGTCTAATTGTTATGTGAAATATGTTCTGCCAATTTGCTGAACGTATATCAGCATTTATCAACGTGTGGTTTGCGACCCAAATTTGGGTCATGAAGCTATATTGCTTTGGCGATAAAACAGCATTTTGTATGATGATTTTACAACAGATATGTTTATCTTAATTTTAGTAAATCATTAAAATGTCACAATTGTTACACGGATTTGTTTTTTTTTTTATTTTACACTAATCTATATTTCTGGCTCCTGGGGTCACAAGACAAACAAGGACTGTGGCTTAAAAAAATAGTGATAGATTGGCAGTGTTTGTGACATAGGATCTTTCAGGTGAAGGGAGCAGCAAGTTGGAAGATTTGAGAACAGGGTGATTATTGGGGCCTAAAAAATGAGGAAATAACAGTAATCTGCAGAAAATTGCATAATCAGAACTGTCATCATTTGTACTCTTTCATGTTGTATTAGGCTAGTCAAATTAAGAAGAATGAGATGGCTGGTACATGTAGCATGGATGGGAAGGGTGAGAGGTTCATATGGTACATATATTATTGTGAAAACCTAGATTCCTAAGGGTACATGGGTGTACACAGGAGTTTATATGACAGTGAATCTGAAAATGAGTAGAGTGTGACGGTATGGACTGGGTTCATCTGGCTAGGGATGGGCTGTTTTGAACACAGTAATGAACCCTGGGCTCCAGAAACAGGCATAAATTTTTTGACTGGGTGACAGCTTCTTTCTAAGTCTGCTGCATGAATTTTATGTTCTTTAAATAGTATTATAACCTAGTAGTATTGGTTTATTGACCTATTTATGTTTTATGTAATGGTACTGTCAGTGTTGCATAACCTTTGTAGCATCAGAGATTATTGATGCCCTCAATAGCTAATTTGTTGGAGATTAACTGGAAGATATGTAACAGGGAGACCAAAAGCTGTGTGGGTTGAAATAATTAAATGCATGGATTTCAGTCTGTCTGTTATTCAGAAGCAGAGAACTGGGGTGGTTTATGTGGAGGCCTTGCTTTATCTGACTCATATCACTGGCCACTTCCTGTTGGATGTCTTTATCAGAGGGAACTGCTAACTTAATCCCAATCTGTCAAAGAGGTTATTATGTCGATAGTTGTGAAGTCTGCCAGTCTTTAATCACAGTGGGAATACCACTGGAACATTGTGTGTTTCTGTATGATACGTACTAAATACTGATCCTACAGGAAGTGTCATAAATTCAGACAAGTTCTGTGATGCACATATTCCAAATACAAATGATTTTACAATATATGCCAAGGTTGTGAACAACAGGTTCAACACTAGATGGGAAGAGAACATGTTAACTGAGAAAGCACAAGCTAAAATTTATGTGACATTGAAGGCATCCCAAAAAAGGCATTGGCTTGGCTTTTATGGCAAACATGGATGTCTGCATCATCAGCATGAATTGTAATAAAACTGCTGCACTTACATCCATATGAGAACTGTGTTTTGCAAACTGTGTGGCACAGATCATGATGCAATAATTAATTTTTTTCGGTAATTTCATGCAATGTCTGATGGGGAAACTGGCCCCACACTTGTTCTGTTTAGTGAAGTTGGTTTCATATTAGTGGATATGTGAACTGTCAGAGTCATAGTTATTTTACTGCATAAAATTCCATTACAATCCACAGTTGCATTTTTTGATTAAAAGGTTGACATTGTGTGGTATAAGTGCAGCTAGGATTATTGGGCCCCCTTTTCTTAGACATAAATACATATATAGCAATATGTTTTGCACATTCTGACACCATTTTTTAACACCTATCCAATTTTGAGAGAACCTGCCTGTTTTTTTCCAGCAAGACAGTGCAAGAGTTCAAACAGCAAACCATTATATGCATTGTGTGGAGGGTGCTTTTGGTGACCATAATAAGCAGGGGATGTGGCTTTCATGTTTGCCAGATCTGAACCAGTGTGATTTTTACTTGTGGGGCATGTTAAAGGATAAAGTTCACAGCGATAACTATCCCCTGCACTTAAGATGTGGTCTTCAGTTGCATCAACAGTACTAGTGATGTGCCATGAACAGCATGGCTGTAAGTTTTTAGGCTTTCACAGTGATGCAGTTAAGGATTTAGTTCTTCTGGGATGTGGTGCCACATCACTGGGTGATTGGCGCCCAATATTTCAGGACATTATGGTGATCTCATCTTTAAGAATCCAAGAAGGTTTCACCTTGAATGTTTCCACCCTTGAAGATGAAAGCACCATTGGACACCCATTACCCCAGTGATGCAGCACCACATGCCTTAGTAGTGTGTTGGTTATGCGTGATGCATGTCTGCGAGGCAAAGGAAATAATTTCCAGCACCTTCTTTAAATATACAGAATACAGTAGAAGCATAATTTTAACTGCAGTACATTTAAACAGAATTCACAGAAAATTGGAATAGTGTTCAGCACTGTCCTATTTGATGTCATGTAAAATGGTCTGTGAAGTAACAAACGGTGTGGGCCTGATAAACCAAGGAATGTAGTTGTGGGGTATGAGAATGTAGGCGAATCTTCCAAAGAAATGTGTGATACAACCAGTATGAAAATTGATCACAAGTTTTTGTTTGTGTTTTACTGTTAAAGAACTTAATAATGGAATGGCCAATGAAAAATATTTTTAATTTACATTTCCTACTTCATGAAAGTTGGGGGTGGGGGGTTGGAGTTGGGGGGTAGGAAAGAAAAGATAACTTTTTTGATTATTTTACAAAGTTGTTGAGGATTTTATGACAAGAATCATTGATGAAAGATATATATATACACACACACACACACACACACACACACACAAGTTGTTATTGATGAAGGTAAGCGAAGCACTCCTTTAAAATATAGAGTTTGTTACGAAAGGAAGTTGAAGTTAATTATAAGTTGAATCAAATACTGAAAGTTCACATAACAAATTTTTGGAGTGGGGTTTACAGTTCTTTAATTTGAAATGGAATGATATAATTTCCCATACTCATTAAAGTGAAAAAGTATTTTATTCTCATTGCATATGTCATTAACGTAGGATATGAGGGACCCAAAAAATATGTAACATTTTGGTTAGATAACCTCAAGAGAAGAGACCACTTGGAAATCTGAAGCATGGGTGGGAGGATAATATTAAAATGGATCTTAGAGAAATAGGGTATGAAGTTTCAAGGTTCAGGTGAAAGGATAAGATCCAGTTGTCATATTTTAAAAAAAGTATTATACTGAACCTTCAGGTTTCATGAAGGTCGAGAATTTCCTGATTATCTAAGAATCATTAACATGCAGAAAGACCCTGCACCATGAAGTAGTTATAGCTGAAATAAGTTAAACCTTTGTTAGCAAATGTGTGTCCTGTTACTTAGTTGTTACAAAAAAATCAATTTGTAAACAGCTTTACAGTTATGATTTGGGCACCCCTATTGTTTTTTTTTGTGTTGTGACAGACTAATGTAGGGTATATTTAAGTAGTTTGTATTCCCTGCATAATTAAGTGTATAATAACTAACACACAGTAACATGCTCCAAGTTAATAATCCTGTTTTTACTGCACTTGAATATGAATCTGTTTTTCTTGCACATTTTGTTTTCAAATTTTACATTAGAGCTGAACAACACGCGGCTCTCGGTCACCTGAATAGTTACAATAATACAATTTAACAAACATAATAGGTCTACAGAAAATAATATGGCATCTTTATTAGGAGAGAAAATGTTCACAAATTGTAGCTTATCATTTATGAGGCGGTATACAATAAAACAATCACTCTGTGTTTTACCGAGTTTAGTAATTCCTACTACATTGTCAGTCAACCGTTCCTTTATCGTAACTTAGTGCTTCTACGTGATTCAATCCTCTCCCCACTCGCTTTTCGATATATGTATGCACAAGTGCGGCCGTCAGGCGAGCCCTAACGAATTGTGTGGCCCTTCTGTGGGTTGAAGTTGATCAGCCTTGTTTTATACCGTATTGTTCACTTAAAATTTGCTCTGAAGCACTTCGGTTTGTTTATGGAGAATGTTAATTATCCCACTTAAGCTTCTAAATTACACATGTAGTAGGCAGGGATACAGGATCAGGTAGCACATGATTTCAGTGTATGAATGACAAGAAAAATGACTGGAAAATTGCCAGATTTGGGAATATGTAGCAGATACAAGGCAGTTGTTATTTAAAGATTTGCAGTTTCCTTAGTGGTGTTGCTGAAGATTCAAGTGTTCGGGGATGTTACGCTATGTCGTTGGTATATACTTGACTGGCATCTCAGAGGGTTGCGTAGGACTGTTTGGCCATCAAGATAAAGACTATTTATTTACCCATCAACACAGTGTAACATCCCAGAAGACTTGAATATTCAGTTGTTTAGTTAACTAATTACACTACAGGCAGGAATGTTCTCCTTAAACGCTCAGTATGTCAAAGATGCTTTAAATTAAACTAGATCGTAGGTGGCCAAACTTGGGCTCGGACAGAAGGCAGAAAATCTTTCGCGATTTACCGTATTACATAATGTATTAATATAAGGTCAACTGGGCAAAGTGGCATAATAACATCCAACATACAAAAGTGCAAATGTTTCATTTATTAACAAGACAGGCAGTGTGCCTATAACGTAACATCGAGGCGCGTTCGTGCAACCATTGTTGCAGGTGAAATGTAGTGATTATTACATATTCTAACCGTGTGTTTGTAGCCGTAGGCATCCAGTATGCAATGCGCATGCGTCATATTGTCATCAGTGGCCTGTCCAGCTCTACAATACTTTTCCACATTATCTCATAAACGGCACGATTTTCGGGGGGGGGGGGGGGTGAACATACAATGCGTGTTTTGATTTTCTCTACAACTTTTGTCTGAAACATTACTCATTCTAAGAAGAACTGATGGAGAAATGACCATAAATGTATATTGATCCTCATGTAAAGTGCCCGTTGTTCATGTCAGATTTTAATGAAACTTGAATTTGCTCGATATGTTTTCGAAAAATATTTAAATACAAAATTTCATGAAAATCAGTTCTGTGGGAGTCGAGTTCAGTGTGGACGGACAGACAAACATGACGAAGCTAGTAGTCACTTTTCGCAATTTTGCGAACGCGCCTAACATTTATCTTTTCACACTAAAACAATTTATAATTACTAAAAGGTGTTTTTCATGAACGTGTCTGTGGCGAAGTTCATGCATTGCAGTGCATATCTTGGGATAACTTACAGAAAGAGGGTTCAAATATTACTTTGGGGCAAGCGAGGGCAGTATTTTAAATGTTCATCGGTCAGACGGCTTCGGTATTTTGATTTATCTTGATCTGGGAGAATGCTTCTTCGCAGAGGTAGGTTGATCCAAAAAGTATTGTCAGACGAAGAGCTATTGATTGTACTGATGCAGCAGATAAATTTTGATAGAGACCAAACAGCAGCCGCCATCGACTGTTCGGGCACGTCTGTTCTAGATCTTGAGAATATTTGTAATGTTTATCATGTATCGTTCCCTTTTGTACAGTGAGCTTTTGTAGCAAAATTTAATTTAGTACAAGTTTAGTAATCTGTGGGTTTTGTAGTAGATTTTATAGCAGGTTTTGATTCCAGAAACAAATTTGCTAATTAACTTGTAATGTTAGGCCATAATGCCACATTTCTTAAAATTGTGGCTCGTCGTTTTAGCAATATAGTTACGTTTTTGGACAGCCTGAGGTGACATAGCGACTGTGTTTATTTTTATTCACATTTTACAAAGATTGTATTTATAAGTGTGCATTCTGTCTTTTAAGTTTCCTCTCCATGTATATGCAATCTTGGTTCGCCAACCTATATTTGTAGTTGCTTGGCTTCATCACCCTTTATGTTGGTTAACACAGCTTCCTACGTGGTATTTTATTTATTCCACGGTTTCTGGTATGGCAAGTAAGGACTTGACATGACATTTTGGAATGTCAGGGGAAGTGGCCAGATTCATTCAGTTTATTTCGTGGTGCAGTCCAGTCGAATACCATTCAGTTCACAAGAATTTGATTCGTTTTTACCTTCTTTGTTGAGCCAGAAATATTCCCATGCATGTTGGAAGACCAAGTTAATGGATTCCAAAAGAAAATTCTTCACACAATTTTACATTGTTTTCGTATAATGAAAATGGACGTTTGCAAGTACGCACTTCCGCCAGTGAAAGCTTGTCCTTATCGTGTATTTGATACGAATGGATTTTGGCGGTTGACCAGTCTGGTATGCATATGTATAGGTAGTTCCTTAAAATAGACATAGTCGCATTCATATCTTTTTGAGTTTGTCAGTCATAATTGTTCAGCCATTTCTCGTCGACGTATGCAGCTGACACACGGGGGACTGGTTTCGTATATTCTTCCAAGATCGCGGTTGCTCTAATATCGTCTTGTGTAGGGACGTTACTTTACGTAACGACCGTCGCTATCCACATACGTTCGTCTCGTGTACAAAAATTCGACATGCAATGAGCAACCTGTCTGTTGTATGTGGCGCGTGTCTGCGACCCGAAAGAGAGCATTTACGGCACTACGCGACCAAAAACCTAATATTATCTGTAGCACATTGAACTAAATCGCATTGACCCCGACTGACGGCAAATGGAATAGCGGCGAGTGCTACCCTGCCTGCTGTAACGCGAAACGATCTGGGTGAAGTAGTAATGCGAATTGTCGGGTAAAATAATTTCCCTATGGAATAAACTAATTACGTGACAACCGTATACCCGACATTGATGGCTTGGTGCTGTGGGAAACGAAGTATTTTATTGTTGGTTTTAGTACACCGCCTTGCAAACCCCTTAACTGTGAACAAAGGCGCACAGTCGGTTATCTGACTTGTGTGTTCATGGACATGGGTTTGGCAGTTTTTTCCACCGAAAATATTATTTCCCAACATATACATGCTTAACCCACTGAAGATTGAATTTAACCTGAATTTTGTCCAACTATTCAGTTCGTACCGCGCAGCGAACACACTCCACCCCTGTTATAAAAACCAATTGGCTAATTTTATGCAAGGAAATAACCTCACTTTGTTGTGGGGATCATCCGAAACACATTAATGCATTGCGTGAGTAGGGTTTTTGAGTGTGAAAAATACTGGTATGTATAGTAACCATTAGGCTTTAAAGGGTTCATATATCTTCTAATAGTTTACAGTTGAAACATTATTTTTTTTAAAACGTGTCCTGTTATTGTAATCTGTGCCTCAGCGACTTCTTATACGGGGTTTCGCGTTAGAGTTCTTACTAAATTATTCTTAGGTTAAGCATTTTGAGGACGTAATAAGAACGCGTCCTGTAATTAATATTATGCTTTGATTGTTATATGTGTTAAAGTTGCAATGCCATTTCTGTATACATAAATCACTATGGATTTACTTAATGTTTTGTCACCTGCACTGGTTATGTAGCATCTCTTGACAGGATAGCTGCAAAATGCGAATACGGCAGGACGTGAGGTTCGTGGCCTGCGTAAGACACTGTTACGTTTGCTTTACGGGACAAGCGAAGTATGAAGAACGTCGGTTGAAGTTACCTGTCTCTGAGTAAGATTTCAGATGCGAATCGTGAATGCCTTTACTAGGTAGTAATACAGCGTGTTGGTCTTCAGGGTTAGATTCGCGTTAATCCTGCACAACTTTGTTTTAATTGAATGTTTAGTTGTAACAGACGAAATACATAGTTATGGTCTTACGTAACGTTGCTCTGTGTAGTGGGGTTAATAAGAGCCCGACGTTTCGAATAAACGGAGTACCTTCACCTTGAAGCGTAGGACCTTTCAACTCTTCAAGACAAAGGCAATACGTTCTTCTGTCGAAACGTCGGGGTCTGTTAACCGTTGTTAACGGTACATGCAAAAAGACAAAGAATCCTCGACATCGCGCTGTAGAAACCCCACACCGCGCAATGAAATGCAGGGAAATGTTGTAACAGTACATGAGTTTGAACTTCGACGTAGCACCGCAAATCATTTGTTCGTGTGAGCATAATTCCGTATCTCACAGCACAATGGGTGCAAATTGTAAAATTTTGTGCCGATTAGTGCCCTTATCGAAGATTCAAGTCTGCTGAGATGTTAACGCCTTGTCGAATGGTAAATAATGGCGTTTATAACGAACTTATTGCCTCCGTCTTCAGGATCAAGCAGTCTAGAAAGAGCATCTGCGTCGGTAGTTACCAGTCCGTACGACATAACATCCCGGAAGATTTCCTCGTCAGCACCGCCTTGACAACTTGAGCTGTTGCAACGTGCTCGTCCATTGGAGTTAGGGTTACCGGGAGAAACCTGCCTTCCCAGCGAAAATGTTTTGGACAGCACAGATTTTTATGTATATAGTTACACATGGATTCGGTTGTGAAGGCACCAACACTTGTGTTACCCGGTGGCCGAATGTTTAGTATTTAGATTGACATTTAATTTCATTCCAGTCCGTTCCAGAAATTGTATCTTACACTTAAACCGATCAGACGAATATAGTTGGCGCCTTGCTGTTGCGGCAACTTCTCTGTCACGCATAGTCTGCGAATAATCTAGACATTTATACAGGCTATATGTGCCCAGAACGTTGTCACTTACACGACTCTCAACAACAGTGAACGTTCATGTATGCTGTGTTGTTTGGAGCAGTATGTAAGGCACCAGATTTGATTTTGTGTGAGTTAAAATGGTTTTGTATGGACAACCAAGTTTAAATATGCAAATCAAAACGTTGAACCTGTGTGCGGTCGATCAAGAGTTTTAAATTGATAGTTCAAGGCAGATTGTAGTCTCATTTTGCGAGGTTTTAACTAATATTTCGAAATTAAGGCCGTGCGTTAGAGTTTGAAATTACCGTTAGTAGCTCGAGAATTAACAAGTTATGATGTCAGGACGAAGCTTTCGAACCTTCATTGGAATGAAAACCAGCAACTGATATTCGCGTCTCAATTTTCTGAGATCGTTTTGGTGACAGGAATGGAGAAACAATGCAGGGGAATTTCTTCCGATGTGCAGGGTCAGCAGCAAATTTTTTGTTACCCTTGAGCGAACTGGGCGTAGTCAGTGCCCTTGTATCTCATTATCCCGCCGACATACAGAAAGTGATGTTAAGCGAATGTTTGGAAACCTTACAGGACACCGTAGCTTTCCTAGCTAAGATCCATTCTCGCGAGAGCACGAAGGATACATTTAAGGAAAACCGACGTCAACTCAAGAGGACTCAAAACGGGGACCCCCCTCATGATGGAGACTGCGATTCAGGCACTAATCGCAGGCAGGATTTACAGCAGATGCGTCACGTGAGAAACGTACACAACGGTAACAGTATAAAGTCGCATTGTCGACACGGGGCGAATAGTTGCATGCAGGATTATCAGCAGAACGAAAGGAGTACTTCCCAACCATCAGGTCCGCAGTCACAAGCGCCGGAGTTTCAGACCAGGGCAAGTGACGCCAGGAAACAAGAACGATATCAAAGTACGTCAAGATCAGGAATGCCGGCCTGTACGTACACTGGGAAACTAGATGGGGGAACACGTGGCACGTGGAAGGCAAGGGCCAAATTCAATACCGTTCGGTAACAATGAGTGAAGCAATCTTGGACTGGCATAGGTTAAGTTCGAAAGGTGGAAATGTCACGGAGAGAGCGAGCGTACAGTCGGGGAGTGTGTATGAAGCGATATACGCAGACTGCCTAAGTGCTGTTGTTCAGAAACTGTTCAATCGCTCTCGTAGTGTTGAACATTTTATTTAAATGAATTACTTTGTTCAAGTGTGAAGTGAATGGCATTGAAATCAGAGCAGTGAGTGATGTTGCATATATTGATTTCTTTCAAGGGGGAGACAGATGTAACCGTGGACTTTGGTCCGATCCCAGGGAGAATGACAGAATGTACATGAGGATTTTTTATATTTTAGTAATTAGTTAAGAGGTTGAATTTAGCATTGGTAGAGTTTTACATGCGGTGAAGGGAACTAGAAAAGTCTCTATTTTGTCGTAGTAGCATTTCGGTAACTGAGAGCGGAGTATTATTTGGTGAATTTATCTTCTGGGAAACACGTTAGTGCTAATTCAAATGTGGCTGGTTTAGCTTGGCGTGGCTAGGAAGCGTTAGAGGCGCGACGGTTCTTCTGGGACGTCGGCGTAGGGCGGTTTTGCTAGGAATTCCGTGGAAGCCAGTAACCG
>Ga0209629_10004696_pt1 | contig 10170 bp, 6 predicted proteins | sample TergutCu122P5_FD_187286 | JGI IMG/M metagenome (GOLD analysis project Ga0209629, IMG submission 187286) | Cubitermes ugandensis P5 segment gut microbial communities from Kakamega Forest, Kenya - Cu122 P5 (SPAdes) (version 2) | ecosystem: Host-associated > Arthropoda: Insects > Digestive system >... | reverse complement strand
AATTCTTCATGTACTCACACGTGGACTGCTCTGTACCATCTGAACAATGCCTTCTTTTTCATCAACACCTTCATTAACATCACACTCGGCTGCAATGCGAACGCCGGGAAGAGTACCGGTATCTCACAATGTCTGGTAAACTTGAGTAAACACTCTTCAGGTTGGTATTCTACGGTTCAGAAAACATCTCTACGGCATGAACTGAATTACCATCACAAAAACCATACACATAAATCATATCTGCATAATCTGCAACTGAAAATGTAAATGGCATCGTGAACGTAACAGACGCACCGAGATGAGAATACGTACAGGACTAACAGGCACTCTACACTGTCGCTTCTACCGCCCATGCCTTTACGAAACTATTGCTGTACTGTTCTGAACATCAGGAGCAAGCACAGTCACTGTAATATAAGTGATAAGGGTTTTTGAACACGTAGTAGTAGCTGAGTCATGCAGTATACACTGGCCAGGTGAATACCCACCCACCCCACCTTCCCTGCATTCCTTAAATACCTTCCAAGTGTCGAGATATGGAAACTGGACTGTCTGTAGCTGGGTGGGTGAGTCAGGTGGCAACAATAATGCAACGCAAACGATAACCCACCAAGTTGAGTACATCATCTGCCCGCTGGTTCCATAAGACATGGTTCACACGAGGACGTGTATGGGAATTAAGAAATGCCCCTTAACTCCGTCACCATCCAAAATTGGACATATTTTTATATGAACTTTTTTGATCACAAAGACCTAGGAAATCACCTCCTGCAGTAATGTCCACAAGTCGTGAAACACCCTGTATATAAACTACCCATAACTCTGTATCTCTTCTTAGCAAAAAAAAAAAGGTAAAGGAGTCCAGTAACAGGCCCGGAGTGGCCCAGAGGGTTCCAGGAGGTTTAGGCTCCCAGATTTCATGACATTCGGCACATGAAGGTGGTCAGGTTGTCAGCCTCACGCACCGGACGCCTTTACCCCCAGGAGTGTTCCTGGTATTCATTTTCACTAGGGGCTGAGTCGACCCCAGGGCCATGGTACAGTCAGAAGGAATGTGTCACTGAAAAATCCAGTGACACCACTGGGAATCGACCCCGGGACTGTCCGATTAGTAGCGCAGCGCCTTAACCACTACGCCACCCCAGGCCCCGGCTCTTCTTAGTAATTATGGATATATCTGTTACCTGAAGTGGTCCATTTGGACTGAAACATGCTGTAAAAAACCCTCCATATAGTAACAATAAAAACCCCAGTTGTGATCAACGGATTTTTCTGTACATGGTGCGACAATTTAATTCCCGGAATAGTCACAGTGTGTCGCTGGGGTGTTCAGTCAGGCAAACTCGTTTAATCAAGCACGTTTGGACATGTTCCAACTTGCGTTTACATAAGCCACAGACCAAATGAGCCATTCGTTCCCGAGTAGCAGAGGAAGTAGTACGTGTCTGTGGTATGCGGTTGGCAGAAAAATGAGTGACAAGAATCTGGAGCAGTGGATAAACATCAAGTTTTGTGTGAAGATTGGTAAAAGTGATAGTGAAACATTAGCCCTATTAACAGTGGCTTATGGTGAATATGCTACAAATAAATTGAGTGTTTTTGAATGGCACAGGCAGTTCAAGGAAGGGCAAGAAGATGTGCAAGACAACCCAAGAAGTGGGCAGCCAAAATCGCAACGGACAGATGCAAATGTGGACAGAGTATGAACCTTGGTGTGCTCAGATCGAAGATGAGGTGTGAGAGTAACAGCAGAAGAAATGAGTATGAATAGAGAAACAGTGCGACAGATGGTAAAGGAAGATTCGGGAATGAGAAAAATTTCCGCAAAAATGGTGCCTTGAATCTTGACACATGACCAGAAACAACGTCGGCTTCACATTTCATCTGGTCTTTTATGCAATGCAGAGATGTTTGATAGGGTCATTACCAGTGATGAAACATGGTGTTTTCAATATGACCCAGAAACAAAACAACAGAGCATGCAGTGGAAAACACAGAATTCACGTCGGCCAAAAAAAGCACGCATGTCCTGGTCACAGGTCAAGAACATGCTTGTGTGTTCCTTCGATCACAAGAGGATAGTTCACTATGAATTCATTGCACAAGGACAGATGGTAAATAAACAGTGTTATTTGGAAGTGCTGACAAGTTTGCGGGAATCTGTTCGGAGGAAAAGACCCGGACTCTGGCCTGATAAGTGGATTCTCCACCATGACAATGTCCCTGCGCATGACGTGTTAAGAGTTCGTGAGTTCCTGGCTAAGAACTCCATTACAAAAATGGACCATCTACCTTATTCACCTGAGTTAGCCCCCTGCAATTTTTGGCTCTTTCCAAAATTAAAAATGCCCTGAAGGGACAAAGATTTGCTGACATTTCTGACATCCAACGCAATGTGAAAACTTTACTGCAAGGTATTCTGGAAAACGATTTTCAAGACTGTTTCCGGCAGTAGCACCATTGTCTTATGAAGTGCAAAGCTTCACAAGGAGAGTATTTCGAAGGCAACAGCAGTCGCTAGTGCACAGGTAAGCAAATTTTGCTTTCACAGGACCATTCTATGAATTAAATTGTCGCACCTCGTATCTCTATAGCTTTTGTCTGAAGTCCAATGGCACTTCACATTCTGGGTGTTAAAGATGATTTCTGTTCAATATTGTTTAAAAATGCTTGCCTTCACAGGATTCAGTATATGTGTAAGTTGAAGTCCAAAACTACGCAGAACCACGAATGGTGTAAGTGTTGTTCCATATAGTTTCTGCAGACCATCAGTTGCCAACATTGTTGGCAAATTATGTCTCTGGCGCAAAGTCTCATATTTCAAAAGGTGAGGCAAGCTACCTGAAAGAATAAAATTACATCGGTAAATACTTCTCAGATCCTTTACATATTAGTCATTTAAGGTCACTTCCTTTCTTGCAGTAAACACACTCCATATGGCTTTTCCTTGAGCAATGAAATCATACAGCACAGAGAACAGTGGATTTTCCTGGTAGCCCAAGAATGGCACTAGTTTTCGTTTTCCCTATGTGATACTAACTGCTTGCACCTAATTTTTGGGATAGGGAAAATCTATAATTTTCCCAGTGTTGTCCCTCTGTGAGGCACATTTTTTGTGTTTACCATTTTTTTTCTACAAGGCACCATTCGTATGAACAGGTGGGACAACAATTCCCCTCCCACATTTGTAAAATTATCTGATGACTTCTCCACATGCCAGAAAAAAAAAAACTCTTTTAAACATGGTCTTCAACTGAAAAACCAAGAAATAATGAAAATCCAGCATTCACTGGAGTATTGCACCTTTCTAATATTTATGTGCAGAAACTGACAGCAGTCATGAGCTCCCATAGAAACTAACTGATTTGCTCACCAAGTGAACTACCACTGAACACTGCCTCACTGAGCAACTCAGACAGGCACTTCACATCTCCAAACCCCAAGTTGACCCCTTGACCAGCCAATGGATGAACCCTATGGGCCGCATCTCTGAGAACACAGAAAATGATCAGATCTATGTACAGTAAAATCGAATTATAATGACCTCTCAAAGTATCAGAATATTTTTCCACTTCAAGCAAGGCTTCATGAAATAATGATTATAACTGCCAGATAAATATATTTGAACAGTACACATCCCATACACAGAATTATTTTAATACATCCCCAAGCATATGAAAATATAATCTCCCATTTCAAAGGAAACTCAGTCATGATCTGATCAGCACCAGACTATGCAAAGGACACTCAGTCTTATATAATCAGTCACAGAGGGTAGCTGGTCAGTGCATGGGAGAAATGTATGCTGTAGAAAAAAAGGCATGTCTCCATTTTATAGGTTCCCGCTTAGAAATGTTATACAAGGTGGTTCAAATATGACCGGGACTGATTTGTGTGTAAACAATATAAATCAGTCCCGGTCATATTTGAACCACCTTGTATTAACTGTTCCACAGTTGATTATTTTGTATGCATAAAATTAAAATTTTTTGTGCAGCTCACTATAATTACTTTGCATAGTGGAAATTGCCTGACTGCAATTAACATACACAGTGTTTCAGAAGCTACCTCTGCTCACTTCTTTAAGCAAAAAGTTGTCATGACAGCTCCAGCCATACATTCACTCCTCCCCAAAATGAGTCAAGAGAGGCCAGTGGCAACTGCTTTTTAGCTGTAGTCAGAATGTTACAAATTCAATAAACAAATGATTTAAAAATGTTCAATACCCATTATACAACCACCCTTCAAAACAGTTTCAGTGACGTAACTGCCACATATATTTGCTCTTTTCTTCAGGTGACTGTCACTGTTCATTAATTAAAATATCACTAACTGAGGGTGTAAATCAAAATACACAGTGCTGAGAAAGGCTCAGGTATTCAAGTCACTGGATCTTCATCACAGCAACTGGGTTCAAAACCAGAGATGCCCATGTGGAATCTGTGGTGAACAAACTGCACAGTAACAGCGTTTCCTCCAAGTACTTCAGTTGTCCCTACCAATTATCATTCCACCAAAGTTTCAGATTCACCTGTCATCTATCACCCAATCCCATTTAGGGTCATTATACCAAGAGACTCAGTACCAGGGGTGGCTCATCTGTAAAGGGCTGCAGGGCTGCAGACCTCCAACAAAAATGAAACTAAATATGTGGTTAAAAGTTTCTGTAGGAGATACGTACATTCTTCAAAAGAATATAAATGAAACCATTTAAATTCAAATACCTGTCTGCAGCCCAGAGAAGGTTTAAAAGGGGACTTCGTATATCTGTCTCCCTTTTCAAACATTTCAAATGCTTGAATATTGATAATCACTTTTACCTAGCTGTTTTCAAAGCCATATTTGCGCACTTTTCAATTTTAGTAGTTGCAGTTTTAAGATAACCACAAAACAAGAACAGTGTGAAGAATTTATAGGGAATCAATTTTTTGTGCTTCACTCTCACTAAGATGACAAATTAAGAACTTATGTCATGCAACACATGATCTAGTAATTTCTCAGTCATCACCAAGCAGAATACAAATTTATGTGAGAAGATTTAACCCTATTATGTATGATAAACATAAGTGGTTGAATGGCTGTACTGAAAGAAATGTTCTAGTATGCCTTCTCATTAATCACATAATAATCCTAACCCCTGCCCTACCACCAAAAAGTCCCTCTGCTCAGCATCTAATTGACTTCTAAAATAAAAGACAAGTGCAGAAACAATTGAATAATGTTTTAATGTTTTATAATCTCAATATCCCGGAAGATGGCGGAGCCAATACAGATGTTCATGTGAGAATTCAGAAGGCCAGAGGATCATTCTTTAAACTGAGAAAAGTGTGGCTATCTACACTGATACGAAAAGATACTAAGATCAAGATTTTCAATGCCTGTGTGAAATCAGTACTTTTGTATGGATGTGAAACATGGCTTGTTACAAGTGAAATTCGACGTAAGATACAAACTTCTGTAAACAGATGCCTAAGGTACATTTTAAGAATATGGTGGCCAAACGTCATCTCTAATAAAGATTTATGGAGAGTAACAGGCCAAGAGGATATAAATTTAGAAATTAGAAGAAGAAAAAAAAACTTAGATGGATTGGCCACACACTAAGAAAATAGGATGGGGAAATACCAAAAGCTGCCCTACTATGGAACCCTCAAGGAAGTAGGAAGAGAGGAAGACCTAAGAATAGCTGGAGAAGATCGGTCATCAAAGAAGTGGGTAGAAGCTGGAATGAATTAAGGTTCCTGGCAACTGACAGACAGAAGTGGAAAGAACTCATAGACAACCTATGTTCCTAAAGGAACAATGGACCTTATTATTATTATAATCTCAATATCTAATGTAGCCAAACATTTTTGGTACATCAGGTAGAGTGATTGCTGGCCTCAGTTATGTGCGGTTCAAAGCCATCTGTCATAAATTGCACTGTCAACTTCCATCCAAGGAACCTTTAGTGATAGGTAGGAAGGGTTGGATACAGAGATCTTTGAGTAGGAAACCTGTAGCAGCAGACAAAGGACTACAACCTAACACAAGCAAACCTTCCACCCAAAACCAAAATAAACTAAGAAAACGAATTTTGATACTGACGCTGGCAGTCAAGTAAGACAGCAGTGTGAGTGATTTGGTCCATAGTGTGGTCACCTAAAACAACAGGTTACTAGTTCTGGAGCAAAGTGACGGTTGGTTTTTTTTTGTTAGAATATGTTTTTTATTTGATTAACTGGACAAGAGCAGACTCTGCACATCTGATACAAATAAATAAATAGGAAAATAGTGAAGACTTTATCAGATTCGATGAGCCCCACCCATATCCCGTAAGAAGTTTCACCTACCGTACTGGGCGTGTCAGGGCATACAATGTACACAGGGTGATCGTGTACACTAATGCTGAGTTATTAAATATTTCATACACAAATATTTACATGAAGAATACAGCAAAAGTATGAAGAAGTGGTAAGCAGATTTAAATTGTACCTCTAGAGCCCTGATTATCATTATGTTCTGTTCACTCACCCAACCAGCACCACTCCTTTACCAACGTAGCGCGTGGCATGACCAAATCCAAGATGGAAAGCAGCTCTACTACCCTCCTCCACACTGGATATACTAGGATGCAGCTGCCGTACAGCATTAGACCTTCCAAACACTGATTCAAGCAAGTCATTGAACTTCTGAGTTGCTGTTTCAACGATCTTATCTTGAGGAAACTTCTTCCTCTGCAAATCCATTTTAAAATATTAACACTGTCACATTTTTTTTCCCCCCCCTAGTCTTCAAACAAAATAGCATGACTGAAAATGGTGTGCTCCATGACGTAGTACACAGACTTTACTAAGGTGCTCTTTGCTTTTGAAATGTACCATTTCATGGTACACATATAAATGTAATTTCAAATGTAAAGTACAGCCTCCCCGTACTGATTATTACAAAACTCACCAGCGGTTAATAACTTTAAGTTGATATCTCTTCTACTGAATTTCACCCACATCAGACAATACATGTGGAAAGTATGGATAGAAAATCATTTACTTCCCTAAGTAAAGTATGGCTTTCATTATGCTAACTTTCAAAAAACTTGTAATCAATAAAATTTTGTGAACATCCCTTCTACAGAATGTTATGCATATCCAATGAAAGATGTAGAAAATATGGGCAAAATTTCATTTATTCTTGTAAGTGAAGTATGGTTTTCACTGCACTGATTTTCACAAAATTTGAAACTGCTTAATGGAATTATATGCCAGTCTTCTACACAAAATTGTAACCAAATCAGGCAACAGTGTAAAAAACATAGGTAAAATTTTCTTTATTCCCTAGGCACATCATGGCTTTCACTACACTGATCTTCATGAACTCATAGTGGCTCAATGATATGACAGGAGATCTGTACCAAATCTCACCCAAGTCAATCAAGTATGGACAGAAATACATTGATGTCCTTGAGTACAAATGCTAATCTGAGATAATGGCCAGATGGATGTGTTCTACACATAGGGCTTCCTTTTTTTACCTTGTAAAAATAACAATCCTCCAGTCATAAATTCAAATTTCCCACTGTTCAGATTCCAGTTGTATGAAACATGTCTTGTGAATATTTTTAGATCAAGTAAATTTAAAATTGAACAATATCATACAATTTAGCTCATGGGTTGATGTGCTGAACTCATGAACAGATGGTCACAAAAGTGTACCCTATATACAGACAGTGTTAGCTGGCAATGAGCTAAGAACTTTGATGAAGTGTAAATAGTGTCATGTAAAGCCAGATTTACCATACATCAATGAGATCCATGATTAAATTAAACTTACAACTTTTAATGTTCTGTCTCCCCACATACCACATTTGTATCCAAAATCCAATCAGGATTTTGGATACAAAACATGTGGACACAGAGGTCGATGAACACAATATCCCATTCACGTATTTGTTCAAGTATTTTATAAAACTAACACACGGCAAGTTGTCTCAGTGACCACGTTTCCAACTGATAGAGTTTCAGTTCATTTCAGTTTACTGTGATTTGACTTGCTTTCTTCTCCCCTACAAATGAAACATGGCCTTGGATTTATCAGGTCCACTAAACATATATTAAACATCTCATCACATGAGGACACATTTAACTTACCAAAGCATCATTCAGAGAATCTACAAAACTCTCATTAGAAAGACTGAGAAGCTCCTTTGCATGCTCAATGGATGTCGACCACACCAGCGAACTCAGACAGTCTGTAAGCTGAAAGAGAACAACTGTATTACTTTGACTTAAAGAGTATATTTCTAAGTTGGTGTTGCACATTAGAAACATGGTTGTGTATTAAAATTCTTATAATCCACTCTACCATGGGTGAGGGAAAGAAAAAAGAGAGAAAAAGAATATAAATTAAAATCAAAGGAGAAGGTGAACAAGAGAGATAAAGGGAAGGTAAAGGTAATGTTGTCCCTGTGCCTAATCAAGCACCGTGCAAATAAGACATGTGGAGGAGTGGACACATAACACACCCCATTCTATATCTCAGCACTAGATGAAGGTGAGTGATCAGCTTCACACCCTGATCACTTTACTCCCAGTGACAGTAATAAAGGCTGAAAAGAAACTTGGCCAAATCTATGACAGAAGAGAATGCCCCATTCAGTCGCAAACTTCTCTACTTCTTTATCTTTATTTACAAAATATTTATTTGTATTTATTCTATAACTTGATGGGAACTTACTGGCAGAAGAGCAACTGGCCCAGTAGGCAGGAATCGCTGCCAAGCTACCACATTCTCTGTTGGCTGAAACATGAAAGATTATTAATACAGTTTAAACAAATTCCCACAGGCATACTAGCTTAAAAATATTGTTCCAACATGTAATGAACTTGTTATAAGCACCTCAGATAACTTCAGTGTGGCTACTACTCCCATCTGGTTATAATTCCATGACAAGTATTTAATTCCCATTGCTCTCCGAACCTGGGAATTAGCTCCATCAGCGCCAATCTACAAAACAAGAAGAAAAAATTGCAATTATTAAGGGCATATATTCACTGTGCCCTGTGTAAAATGAGAAAGTGTGTCTCCTTTCACCAATAACGCCACATAATTTTGTTTCAAAATTCTAAGGTGTGACAGATTCTGGGCCAGGTTTTAACTACTGGTACCAAAACCTGTGACAAGCTTCAGGTGTCAATGTCTATATAACCAAAGAAGTTTTGTGTGTGTGTGTGTGATTGTGACAGCCATTCATTCATTCATTTATTCATTCATTCAATATTCTGCCTGAAGACAGGTTCAAAGCCTCCTCCAAAACGATTCCTCCACATACAGCAATCTAGAGCTTCCTCCTTCAAATGAGAGTATCCTCTCCTGTCCTTAAGGTCATCCAGTAGCTTCCTACACCTTCTTCCTCGTCTTCTTGTCACTTCATTCTCTCCCTTTATCTTTCCTTCGATAACTGGTTTAAAAGGCAGTTTCTACATAAGATGTGACCAATCCAGTTAGCCTTCTGTTTTCTTATTTCATGTAGGATATTCCTCTGTTCATTGACTCTTTAGTAACACTTTTTCATTTCTCACATGATCAGGCCAACTGATCTTTTCCATCCTTCTCCAGCACCACATTTCAAAACTTTCCAGGTATTTCTGATCTGCTGCCCGAAGCGTCCAAGTTTCAGCACCATACAAAGTCATGCTCCAAATGTAGCATTTTACAAGATTCTTCCTCAAATTTAAGTCCAATTTGCTGGTAAAAAGAGTCTTCTTTTTCTTCTTGTTGAATGCAGCTTTTTCCATGGCAATCCTGGATTTAATTTCACATGTACATCTTCCATCATTTGTTAGCATGCTACCCCAATATTTAAAACATTCCACATTCTCCAGTTGTTTTTTAACTTTTCAAAGAAACACGGGTACGGGTAGCCTACAAAGTTAACAATACTATCAACAAAGACTTAACCCATAAACCACATAGTCCAAAACCCATGCTACAATTCCAACAAAGTGGTGTGTACAGCCTCGCATGCCCAGACTGTCACAAAAAATATGTCGGCCAGATAGGCCGTTCTTTTCAAAAAAGATATAGCGAACATTTTCATGACTACAAATACAACATAAGGAAATCCAGCTTTGCAACCCACCTTCTGGACAATAACCACTCCATAGGCCCTATCAATGATATCATGGAAATACT
>Ga0209629_10004695_pt1 | contig 10171 bp, 11 predicted proteins | sample TergutCu122P5_FD_187286 | JGI IMG/M metagenome (GOLD analysis project Ga0209629, IMG submission 187286) | Cubitermes ugandensis P5 segment gut microbial communities from Kakamega Forest, Kenya - Cu122 P5 (SPAdes) (version 2) | ecosystem: Host-associated > Arthropoda: Insects > Digestive system... | reverse complement strand
ATGCTCGGCATCGGCGACGGCAAGACGGCGGTGATCGGCACCGAGATCGAGGCGATGAACGACGCCGAGTTGCAGGACTGCGTGCGCGACGTCGACGTCTTTGCCCGCACCAGTCCCGAACACAAGCTGCGGCTGGTCAAAGCCATCCAGGCCAACCGGCAGATCGTCGCCATGACCGGCGACGGGGTCAACGACGCGCCGGCGCTCAAGAAAGCGGACATCGGCGTGGCGATGGGCATCAAGGGCACGGAAGTGACCAAGGAAGCGGCGGGCATGATCCTCGCCGACGACAATTTCGCCTCCATCTCCGCCGCTGTGAAGGAGGGGCGCACGGTCTACAACAACATCGAAAAGGCCATGCTGTTCACGCTGCCGACCAACGTGGCGCAGGGGGCGGTGATCGCCATCGCCATCCTCCTCGGCTTCACGCTGCCGATCACCGCGCCGCAGGTGCTGTGGGTCAATATGGTCACTTCCGTCGCGCTCAGCCTGACCATTTCCTTCGAGCCGCACGAGACTGATGTCATGCGCCGCCCGCCGCGCGCCGTCGACCGGCCCATCATCACGCTCTTTGGCGTCTGGCGCATTCTCTTCGTCGGTGCGCTGCTGGTGCTCTATACGCTGGTCGTTTTCTTCTGGATGAAGTCGCAGGGCGCAACCGACCCGCTGGCCCGCACCGCCGCCGTCAACGCCATCACGCTCGGCCAGGTAATCTATCTGTTCAACAGCCGCTACCTGCTCGACTCGTCGCTGTCGCTGCGCGCCCACATGGGCAATCCCTACCTCTGGTACGGCGTCGGCACGGTGGTGGCGCTGCAACTCCTGTTCACCTACGCCCCGCCCTTCCACGCCATTTTCAATACCGATGCCCTGCCCTGGGCGACCTGGCTGGTGTTGATCGGCGGCGGGATTGTGTTCTTCTTCGTCGTCGAGATCGAGAAACTCGTCATCCGCTCCGTGCCCGCATTGAAAAGCAGGGTGACCTCTCAGCGGGCGGCGGCGGGCCAGGGCTGAAGCCGCGCCAGGAGCGGCTAGGGCTTGCTGGCGGCGACGATGCGTTCGATGCGCCGTTGCCGTTCAGCGGCCGCCGCCGTTTCGCCACGGGCCAGCAGGCGGTCGCGGTCGGCGGCCAGCCAGGCGAGCAAGGGCCGTCGCCAGCCCTGTTCGGCTGCCGTGTCGATGGCCAGGGCGTAGGCGTCGTCCGCCAGGCGGCCGGCGCGGCGCAGCATGGCGGCGGCCACGAGGCGGGCGAGCGGGTCGGCAATGGCGGCCAGATCGGCGGTCGCGCCGCCTTGCCAGGCTTGGCGCTGGGCGGCCGGCAAGGGGTCGACGGCGAAGCCGAAGCCGGCCAGATAGGCGGCGTAGTTGTTTTCGGCAGCGCCGGCGTCGGCCGCCAGGGGTTGAAAGGCCGGGCAGTCGACCGCCGCCAGGCTGGCGATCTGACCGGCGCAAACGGTCAATTCGACGCGCGCCATCAATGTGGCATCGCCGCCGCGCCCGACTTCGCGCCGGGCCAGGGCCAGTTCGCGGCTGGCGGCGCGCTCGTCGCCGCCGAGGTAAGCATCGCGCCAGGCAGCGAGCGCGGCATCGGTTTCCAGCAGCCAGCGCGGCGACGAGGGGGCGGCGCAGGCGCTCAACAGGCTGGCCGCGGCCAGCAGCAGCAACAGGCGCTTCATGGCAGTTTCAACTCCCTTTCCCTGGCGAACGGCCATTTCTGGTTGAGTTGCTCGCTCAGCGCATTGACCCGGCGCAGCGTCGTTTCCACATCGCTGCGCAAGGCGTCGAGATCGCTGCTGGCGATACGGGCGTTGGCGGCGATGGTCTGGGCCTCGGCCAGAATGGCGTCGGCCTTGCCCAGGCTGACGCGGGCCGCGGCCAGCAGTTTCGCCAGTTCGCCGAGCGATAGCTGGGTCTGGTCGACCAGACCATCGCGTGCGAACAGGCGAGCCTCGGCTTTGCTCAGCAGCGCGTTGACGTTGTCCAGAGCCGTTACCACCTGGCGGGCGTTGCGTTCGCCGCCGAGCAGGGCGCCCAGCGCGCCGTGGCGGCCATTGAGGGCGGCGCTGAACTGGCGCAGGTTATCGAGGCTGGCCGCCAGCGCCGATTGGGCGTCGGTCAGGTGCTGGAGATTGGCGACCAGGTGCTGAATGTCGGCCACCAGTTGCGGCAGGCCGGCCGTCGCGTCGCCGCTCAACACGTCGCGGCGGGCGCCGTCGGCCAGCGGCGGATCGTCGAGCATGCCGCTGAAGGCGCGCAGACTGGCGCCGCCGACCACGCCGCGTTCGAGCGTGAAAACCGAGGAGGTGCGCAGCCAGCGCGCCTGGCTGACCGGCACGTTGATGTGGAACAGCGCCTTGCCGTCCTCGCCGAGTTCGATGCGGGCGATGCGGCCGATGACGAAACCGGAGAAGGTGAGGCTGCTGCCGACGCTGACCCCCTCGGCGCTCTCGGCGGCCAGCACCAGATGCTGATTGCTCTCGAACACGCCACGGGCGCTGAGCACGAACAGCACGAAACCCGCCGTCAGCAGCAGCGTCAGCGCCGCCAGCGCGGCGGCTTTTTGCGGGGCATGGGGAATATCCGGCGGGGCGAAGGGCGGTTCGGGCGTGGACATGTCGTTTCCTAAAGACGGGGCAGCACCAGCAAGGCAGCTTCGCTGACGATCAACAGCGCCAGCAGGCGGGCCATCACCCGCATCTGGCGCGCCGCCGGGTCGCTTGGGCCGCCTTCGATGACGATGGTGGTTGGCGCCAGGCCGACGATGCCGGCGAAGAGCAGCAGTTTGACCGTGAACACCAGCGCCGTGGCCGGATCGAACACCTCGCCGATCAGCCGCGCATAACCGGCCAGCGCCCACTGACTGAGGCCATGGACGACCAGATAGGCGACAACCAGGAGGCTGATGCCGCCGAACACGGCCAGCGCCAGCACGGCTCCGGCGCCGCCGGCGACGTAGGGCAGCAACTGGCGATAGCTCGGCGGCAGCGCGCCGGGCGGGCGGGCCAGTTGCTGCATGGTGATCGGAACCAGACGCAGGGCGACGAACAAGGCCGCGACCAGCGGCGTCAGTTCCAGCGCCAGAACGCGGATCACGGCCTCCAGCGCCAGATGCGACAGGCCGTAGCTGGCGCTGGTGACGGCGATGATGCGGGTCAGCACCGTGCCGACCAGAATGCTGGTCAGCAGGTAGCCGGGCAGCATTTGCCAGGCGCCGAGGCAGAACACGGCGGCCAGAGCGCGCCCGTTTCGGCGGTCGTAACAGGATGGTGACAGAACGGCGACCAGGGCCAGCGCGGCAAACCCGATCAGCCGTCGCTGCCGCGCCAGCCAGCGCCGGCAGCGGCGGGAGATGTCGAGGGAATCAGCCATGGGGCGCTTGCAGGTCATGTCCAGCCCGTATATTGACACGCTTTCGCCGGCGCGCTGCGCCAGCCGGCGGCATCGTGACGAGCGGCGGCGGTATAATCCGCCGACCCATGAAACCGAACCGCCCTTCCGTGCGCATTGCCGTGTCTTTCCGGCTGCTGGCCGCCGCCGCGATCTTTGCCGCGCTCGGCGCTTGCCAGAGTATCGATACCCGGCCGGTCGATAGTCCGCCGACCGCCAGTAAAACCGGGCAGACCCAGACCACGCCGCCGACCGCCGCCGAGCCGAGCGGCGACCGTTATGTCCGCATCGGCTATGCCTGCTGCAACCTGCGTCATGACGGCGACTGGATCGGCGATTCCAACCAGGCCCGCTTGCCTTTCGTGCCGGTTGGCACGCCGATCAGGATCAGGAAGATCGACGGCCAGCACGCCGAGGCCGAGGTCGACGGCAAGCCGATGCGCTTCGCTCTCGATTCCGGCCAGCAGGCGGAAAGCATCGAACCGTGGCTCAACAAGATCGTCGTGCCCGATGATCCGAAAGCGCGCCTGGCCAAGTTTCCGGCGCGCACCCGCAACGCCATCGCCAAGGGAAAATTGCACAAGGACATGAGCCGCGAGCAGGTCATCATGGCAGTCGGCTACCCGCAGACCGCCGGCAACCCGAAGCTCGACGGGACTTATTGGCGTTACTGGTGGTCGAGTTTCGGGCCGTATTACGTCTACTGGACGAAGGGCGGCGCCGTCAGCAAGATCCGCGGCGACGCCGAGACCGTCGACGCCGTGACTTACAGCGGCAAATGACGCAGCCTCAAATGACCCGCGCCAGATTGCGCAGAAAGGTCGCCGCATCCTGAAAGCCGACGATGCGCACGCTATCGACCTGACGCCCGTCGGCGGTGAAAAAGAGGATGCCGGGCGGCCCGTACAGCTTGAAGCGGTCGAGCAGCGCCTTGTCCTCATCGCTGTTGGCGGTGACGTCGGCCTGGAGCAGCGTGAAGCCGGCCAGTTTTTCCCGCACGGCCGGGTCGGAGAAGGTGAATTTCTCCATTTCCTTGCACGAGACGCACCAGTCGGCATAGAAATCGAGCATCACCGGCCGGCCGGCGGCGGCGATGCGGCGCTCCAGTTCGGCCACCGAACGCACCGGCTCGAACGGCAGCCGGGCCGGTTCGGCGGCGTTCGAGCCGCCGCGCAGGCCGGCCAGCGGTTGCAGCGGGTCGCGCCCGCCAGCCAGGGCGCCGAGCAACAGCGCCGCGCCGCTCAACAACATGACGATGCCGATGCCTTTCCAGAAGCGCTGGCCGCCGCGCGCCTGAGGCGGCAGCGGATCGAGGGCATGCAGGTAGATGGCCGGGATAATCAGCAGCAGCGCCCAGCCGAACATGCTGACGACCGCCGGCAACAACGGCGACAGCAGCCACAGCGCGGTGGCCAGCAGGAGCACGCCGAAGCCTTTCTTGACGTTTTCCATCCACGGCCCCGTTTTCGGCAGCAGCGAACCGCCGGCAACGCCGACAGCGATCAGCGGCGCGCCCATGCCGAGCGCCATGACGAACAGCGCCGCGCCGCCGAGCACCGCGTCGCCCGTCTGACCGATATAGAGCAACGCTCCGGCCAGCGGCGCGGCGACGCAGGGACCGACGATCAACGCCGACAGCGCGCCCATCAGAAATACGCCAATGCCGCGCCCGCCGCGCAGATGGCCGGATTCTTCCGCCAGCCGGCTCTGCAACGCGGTCGGCAGTTGCAGTTCGTAGAAGCCGAACATCGAGAAGGCGAGCAGTACGAAAATCAGGGCGAAAGCGCCGAGCGCCCAGGCGTTCTGCAAGACCGCCGAGAGCAGCGTGCCGCTGAGGCCGGCGGCGACGCCGGCGGCGGCGTAGGTCAGCGCCATGCCCAGCACGTAGGCCAGCGACAGGGCCAGGCTGCGCGCATGCGAGGCGCGCTGGCCCTGGCCGGCGATGATGCCGGAGAGGATGGGAATCATCGGCAGAACGCAGGGTGTCAGCGACAGACCGATCCCGGCGGCAAAAAAGAAGGCGAGGATGGTCCAGAAACCCGCATCGCGCAGCATCGCGGCAATCGCGCCGCTCTCGTCGCCGCTGCTTGCCGCGCCAGCGGCCTGGCTCGGCGTCGCTGCCGGATCGGGCAGGGTCAGATCCAGCGTCTGCGTCTGCGGCGGATAGCAGATGCCGGCCTCGGCGCAGCCCTGCACCGTCACCTTGAGGCGCAGCGGCAACGGCCCGGGAGCGCTGCGTTCGACCGGCAGGCGGATGGCGACCTGGTTGTGATACACCTCGACCTTGCCGAAGGTATCGTCATCCTTCTCCTTGCCCTTGGGAAAAACCGGCTCGCCAAGCGTTGCCGCGTCGCTCTCGATGGCAAAGCGGAATTTGTTGCGATACAGGTAGTAATTCCTGGCGATGGCGACGACGACCTCGATGGTCTGGCCGTCCAGCGCCCGGGCGCTCGGCCTGAAAGCCACCGCCGGATCAAGGAATTCCTCGGCCTGCGCCGCGCCGGCCAACAAGGCAAAAAGCAGCAGCAACCAGCGCATCATGGCTGCGTTTCCTCGGCCAGCCAGTCCAGATAGGCCGGCAGGCCGCGGCTGATTGGCACGGCGATGATTTCCGGCACGGCATACGGATGCAATTCACGGATACGCGCTTCAAGCGCCGCATAGCGCCCGGCGGTGGTCTTTATCAGCAGCGGCACCTCGCTCGCCGATTCCACCGCGCCCTGCCAGCGGTACACCGATTGCACGCGCGGCAGCAGGTTGACGCAGGCGGCCAGTTTTTCCTCGATGACAGCCAGCGCGATGGCATTGGCGACGGCCTCGTCGGGGCAATTGCTTATCAACAGTAGCGGTTCCATCGGCGAATTTTACTTGAGCCGGCGGTCACGCGGGCGCCCCTTCGAGTCAAAGTCTGGATGGCTTCCCTTGGCGTCTTCTTCGTTCGCGCCAAAGTTTGGAAAAAGCGCCGGAAATGACCGCTCGTCGCATCCGAGCATCCGAGCATCTGTTCGTCTGTTCGTCTGTTCGTCTGTTCGTCTGTTCGTCTAAGTTCCGGTTACAGAAAAGTTCCCCAAATTTCAAAATTTTTTTCGCGCTTTCATCCATTAGCGTAAAGGAACCGGGCATGTATGCAGATTCATGGCGACCCATTCGCGCGGTTACCCTGAGGCCGCGCAACCTCCGCTGCGCGGCGGGCTTTACCCTGATCGAACTCATGATCGTCGTGGCGATTATCGGCATTCTTGCTGTCATCGCTGCGCCGGCTTATCGAAATTACGTGCTGCGCGCCCGCCTGACGGAAGCCACCAACGCGCTCTCCAGCATTCGCGCGGAGAAAGAGCAGTTCTATCAGGACAACCGCACCTATGTCGGGTCGCCATGCAGCATGGCTGGGTTGGAGAGTTTCAATATCACCTGCACTCCCGTCGAGACGGCCAGCACATACACCATCGTCGCCACTGGCTCGGGACCAGCAGCGGGTTTCGTCTACACCATCAATCAGGCCGGGGTGCGAGCCACGACCAGTACCGCTACGGGATGGGGCGGCGCCAGTACCAGTTGCTGGAATGTCCGCGAGGGCGGGTCATGCTGACCTTGCCGCGGCAGCCTGGCTTCACGCTGATCGAACTGGTCATCGTCATGCTCGTCATCGGCATCCTGGCGATGCTGGCTGCCCCAAACTTTGTGGTATGGCGGGCGAACACTGAAATTCGCAGCGTTGCCGAAGCCCTCCAGAACGATATCCGGCTGGCGCAGAACGAGGCTTTTCGGCGCAATCGGCAAGTCGCGCTGATTCTGACCAACGGTACGCCGACCAACGACGGCTCGACATTCACGGCCGCCAGTACGGCCAAAAGCTGGGCAATCATCGCTCTTCCTCTGGTCGACGCCGCAGGAGAAACAGAGAGCCTCATTTCCAGTTACATCCGGTCAGGCGGCACGCAGATCACCGGTACCGATGGCAGCGGCGATGCCCTCAAGGCCATTTGTTTCAATTCGGTTGGCCGTTTGACGGCAAGTTCAGGGATTGCCAATGCCAATGACGAGCAATGTGCGGCGCCGGCGACAACGGCCCCCCTGATTTTTGCTGTCGCAAATTCCGCCGGAAATCGCCCGCTGCAAATCCAGGTCCGCCTTGGCGGGCAGGTTCGCATGTGCGATCCCGCCAAATCTTCTCCCGCTCCCGATGCCTGCTGACATGAAACCGCCCCCTTCGATTCGCTCACGCCGCCGCCACTTTGCGCCACTTGAAGCACAACGCGGAGTATTGCTGCTTGAAGTTCTGATTTCCCTCTTGATCTTCTCGTTGGCCCTGCTTGGTCTGGTCGCTCTGCAAGCGCGCGCCGTCCAATATTCGGTCGACGCGGAAGATCGTAACCGCGCATCCCTGCTGGTAAACGAAATCGTCACCGCCATGTGGCTCAAACAGAGTACGAATACAGGCGATCTCGCTTCTGAAATTTCGGCTTGGGAAGCAAAATTGAGTGACCCGAGCCAAGGTGGGCTTCCCGGCGGGGCGCAAAAAATCACGACAAACAACAAGGTCATACTGGGGCTGGGGCCCAAGCCCGACGGCTCCGTGACCATCCAGGTCACCTGGGATGCCCACAATAGAAGCGACCCAAGTCAGGATAGCCCCACGTCCAAGCATAACTTTACGACCACGGTCGTGATACCGCCCGCCAAATTACCATGATGACGAAATCAATGTTCTCATCCCATCGTCGGCAAACAGGCTTCAGTCTCGTCGAGTTGATGGTCGCCCTGGTCATCGGCTTGATCGTTTCCTTGGCCGTTTTTCAGGTACTGCAAACTTATGAGGGGAAAAAGCGCACAACGACATCGGTCAATGACATCAATCAGGCAGGCAACTATGCCATTTTCGTGCTGGACAAATTGGTACGCAGTGCGGGCAATGGAATTACGCAAGGCGATAGCTCGTTCCTCGGTTGTGTGTTGAATGCCGCCAAGAGCGGGGCACAAATATTTCCGCGCGTCGCTGCGCTGCCGGCGCCATTTGCCGCGATCAGCACTGATTTTGGTAACACCTTCCGCCTCGCTCCGCTGCTCATCGTCCCCGCGGTCGGCCCCAATGACTCGGATGCACTGATCATCATGGGCGGCAATGCCGGTTACGGCGAGATGGCGATAGCCTTTGCCGATCAGCCAAAACCAGCCCAATTGACGCTGAATAACACACTCGGCTTCTCGACCAAGGATGTGATTCTGCTCCGCCAGCCTTCCATGAACGGAAACTGTCTGCTGACCCAGGCCAATGCGGTCAACGCGACTGCCGGCATAATCACGCTGAGCGGCGATTATTACAGCGCGACAGTCAATGGGGTCAAGATCACGGATTATTTATATAACCCCGACCCGGCAATGAGCGCGGTTGCATCCAATCTTGGCAATATCGCAAACAATAATCCGCCAACCTTTGTCGTCGTCGGCGCTGGCGACCCCAATACCTTGTTTGGTTTTGATTTGCTGCACAGCCAGAACCCAACTGAAAACAACAACCAAGTGGCTTATCCCATTGCTGACAGCGTTTGGGGAATGTACGCCCGCTATGGCGTCGATACCAACAATGACGGAATCGTCGATATCTGGACAAAAGCAGAAGGCGATTACGCGCCCAGCGCGCTGACCACGCCCAATGCCATCCAAACCATCAAAGCCGTGAGAATTGGACTCATCATGCGGACATCGCTGTATGAAAGAGACCCCGTCACGGCTTCCGCAGTGACATTGTTCGGCGATCTCGGCGATAGCCTGAAAGTGACAGCAACCCCCGCCGCCGGCAGCGACGCCGAGCATTACCGTTATCGCACCATCGAAGCCACCATTCCCTTGCGCAACATGCTCGGCATCTGAAGGGAAATTTTGTCATGCAACGTCTCTCCTCCTTTCGCACCGCAAATGCCCCGCGCCAACGCGGCGCCATCCTGCTCATCACATTGATTACGCTGGTCCTGATGCTGCTGTCGGCATTGGCGTTGATTCGCTCATTTGACACCTCCTTGAGCATGGCCGGCAATCTGGCATTCAAGCGCGATCTGGTCATTCAGGGAGAACGCGGCATGGCCAAGGCCATTGAACTCTTCGCTGATGGCGGCGCGCTTGGCGATGCCGCAACGCGCAATGCCGATTCCAGCGCCAACAACTATTTCGCCACCGCGCAGGCCACGAATAATCGCGGCATACCGACTGCCTTGATAACCAAGACTGCAAGCGCCGCTGATATTAGCGATGCCGGCGCCGGCGTCGAAATCGTCTACATCATTGATCGCATGTGCAAGCCAACAACCGTCGATCCCTCCAGAGAGATGTGCATTGGCTACGAACAACCCGCAATTCATGGCGGTTCTTCACATTTGAGCGGCAAGAAGGTTGGACAGTCATTTCAGCCTGTTTATCGCATCAGCGTTCGGGTCAGCGGGCCGCGCAATACACAGGTCTATCTACAAACCACCATCACACGCTAAGGCAATGATGTTCATTAACCCGGCAATCAAATTTGCATGCTCTTTCCGGCACCGTTGGCCCCCACCCTGGTCCTCCCCCGCAAGCAGGGGAGGGAACAAGGCCCTTTCCCCCGCTGGCGGGGGAAGGTTGGGATGGGGGGCAATACCCTCTATTGGGTTACCGGTTTAATATATGGCGGAGAAAATCATGATTATCAATCGTTCATTCTGGAAACTGATCGGATCATCTCTGAGTGTGGTCATGCTGGCGCTGATGCCGCTGCGGGCCAATGCGGTCGAACTGGCCGACAGCGGCATCAGCG
>Ga0209629_10004694_pt1 | contig 10172 bp, 12 predicted proteins | sample TergutCu122P5_FD_187286 | JGI IMG/M metagenome (GOLD analysis project Ga0209629, IMG submission 187286) | Cubitermes ugandensis P5 segment gut microbial communities from Kakamega Forest, Kenya - Cu122 P5 (SPAdes) (version 2) | ecosystem: Host-associated > Arthropoda: Insects > Digestive system... | reverse complement strand
CACGAGGGCAAAAAAAGTCGTCGTCATGCTCGGCGACGGCAAAGCTGTGTCGTATGCAGTCCGCAATAACGAGTCGAGAAAAAGATATACAACGCTTGCGGAAAGATTAAAAGAGAAGATAAATAATAAATAGATTGATATAACTTTGCAACAGATGTAAAGACGTCCGTAAATAAATCTTTTATAATAGAACGCATGAAAGGTGAGGATTTTTATGGATTGGATTGAAAGATGGATTCCCGTGATAAGCAAATAATAACGGCTAAAATAATACGGATATTTTGAAGGGCGGGGATTTCCCCGCCCAAAATTTTTAGTTTGAACATTTTTCTAAAAATACAATATTGACATTTTTGTTTTCGTTAAGCGGCTCGCGCTTAAATTCTTTATACCCGTTTTTTATGTATAAAGATAAATTCTTTGCGCTTTTATCACTTGTAAACAGTTCAAATCTGGCATTGGGATATAATTTTTCGGCGGCTGACAGCAACGCTGTTCCTATTCCTTGATTTTGGCGCAAAGGAGTAACTATTAATCTGCCAATATATACGGTATTTTCAAATAAACGCGTCCGCACAGAGCCGATAATTTCTCCGTTATCCACAGCTTTCAATATTATACCGCCGTTAAAATCTTCTTCTATGCCTTCAAGCGTTTGAGTTAATGGCGGTATAGAATAATCTCCGACCAATTCAGCCTCGCTTTGATATGCAAGTTTTTGTAGTGACAGAATGGACGGCAAATCACATTTGTCCGCTTTAATAATTTTCATTTAAATCACCTATATTATTTACCCGTCCATATATTTTTTCTGTTCGTCTGTTAAAATGTCGATTTTTGCGCCCATTGACGCGAGTTTCAGCGCGGCGATTTCCCGGTCTATATCTTTTGGAACGTTATATAACGCGGGCTGGAGACGTTTGTTCGCTTTGGCGGTATTTGCAAGATACTCAAGAGATTTTGCCTGTATTGCGAACGACATATCCATAATTTCAGCCGGGTGTCCGTTTCCTGCCGCAAGATTTACGAGCCTGCCCTCGGCGAGTAAGTTTAATATTCTGCCGTCGCGCATTTTATAACCAGTTATATTTTCTTTGCGCTCTGTAATTTCAGCCGACATACCGGCAAGGGCTTTTTTGTCTATCTCAACGTCAAAATGCCCGGAATTGCACATAATCGCGCCGTTTTTCATCACTTTAAAATGCTCTTCAGATATAACGTCGTTACACCCTGTGACGGTTATAAACAAATCTCCGAGTTTTGCCGCTTCAATCATAGGCATAACGGCGAATCCGTCCATTCTTGCCTCGATTGCTTTTACGTAATCTATTTCGGTCACAATAACTATAGCTCCCATGCCTTTTGCGCGCATTGCAATACCTCTGCCGCACCAGCCGTACCCTGCGACAACGACAGTCTGACCGGCTATTATTAAATTTGTGGTGTGCATAATACCGTCGAAAGTCGATTGTCCCGTGCCGTATCTGTTATCGAATAAATGCTTGCAGTCCGCATCGTTTACGTTAATCATAGGAAAGCGCAGTTTCCCTGATTTTTCGAGAGATTTCAAGCGATGGATTCCGGTCGTTGTTTCTTCGCACCCGCCGATTAAATTTTCGGCAAGCTCTTTTTTTCCTCCGTGCAGGAGATTTGTAAAATCCCCGCCGTCGTCAATCATCAAATCGGGTTTGCATGATAAAGTCGCGATAAGATGTTCTTCATATTCTTTCATTGACGCGCCGTGAATTGCGTTTACTTCAAAGCCGTCTTTAACAAGCGATGCGGCTACGTCGTCTCTTGTTGACAGGGGATTGCAGCCGGTCACGAAAACCTCCGCTCCGCCCGCTCTCAAAACATGCGCGAGATAAGCCGTTTTTGCCTCAAGATGAATTGACATAGAGATTTTTTTGCCTGCAAAAGGTTTTTTTTGTGCGAAGTCTTTTTCAATTAAATTTAACACGGGCATATAGCTTTTTACCCATTCGATTTTTTCATAACCGGTTTTCGCAAGGTTTATATCTTTTATTCTGCTCATAAATAAATACCCCTTCAAAATCTATATTTTTTATACTTATAAATATAATAGCATAAATTTTTATATTTTGCAAGGGCGGATTTTTAAAACATGATACAAAAAACCGTAGGGGCGACCCTTGCGGTCGCCCGTGATTTACGTTGGTTCTGTTGACAGGCGACCGCAAGGGTCGCCCCTACACAATGAAATTTGAGGTTTCGTTATTTCAACTCCCGCGAATTGGCTTTGAGCAGTTCAAGGCATTTGATAAATCTTTCTTCATTTCTGATAATATCAAACTGCGGTTTCAAAAGATGGTCCTCCCATAAAACCCATGGCAGATTACGTTTCGTTGTACGCGGCAAATAATTGCTCCCGTCTTTATTGGTTTTGTATATAATTTCAATATGCTGCATTGCGTCCTGCGTTCCTTTTTCAACATAATCCAAAGCGTTTTCAATATCGACGGCTTCGCAGTATAATTCGGCAACATCGATATTTTGATGTGCGCGCGCGGCAGTATCCACCCAAGTTGAGCCAGCGACTTTGCTTGGTAGGCTTTCAATCAATAACACCGCTTTCCGACATTCTATTTTTTGCAAAATGTCCAAATCGGCTGCATTTGCATAACCGCTGATAAAGTCAGATAACATAATCGCAAATCTGACTATGCGGAGTCTGAAATCATTAATCAATTCTTCACCTTCCAATACAAATCGCATAGTCATATCCTGCGTTTCATATGCGTTATCCGGCAATGTATATACAAGTTTTTTTGCCTCTTCTTTCATACCCCACTTGGAAAGCTGCCTAATAATATCAAATTTCCACTTCACACGTTCGCCGATTTTTAATATTTCATCTTTGAACTTCGCAATATTTTCTTCAAATTCAGGCATTTTATCAGAACAGACCGTACACAATGCTTCAAAAAGAAGAAACTGCAAACTATCATTCACAGGGTATTCTTTTACAGCTTTACGCGCCAATTCAATAGCGTCATAAACTTTGCCGCTGTTAAGCAGATTCCGAATATCTTTTACATACTCTTTGGCTTTTTCTTCGCCGAGTATTTCCTGCGTTCCGAGCAGTTCGTCAACCGTGACTTTGAAAAATATCGCAAGGTGCGGCAGAAGTTCTATATCGGGATAATTTGCGCCAGTTTCCCAGCGGCTTACGGACTGCGGAGAAACATTGAAAATATCCGCGATTTGCTCCTGAGTTAAATTTTTTGTTTGGCGGAGACTCTTAAATTTTTCACTAAAATATACTGACATTTTTTTGTACCTCTTTATAAACGAACAGGTTTGTTATTATTTATATTTTAGAATCGATTCTGTTAATATTATAAATCGCTTATCAATATAAAGTCAAGCACGCATTTCGTGAGTTTTAAACAAGAAAAACGAGAGTTTTAATATGAAAAACTTCTGTCTTGACATTGTAATATTTTTATTTTATAATATAAAGTAAGATACAGTATATTGATATTTTGGACGGTGATTAAATATGAAATTATTGTTTTTGTTGGGCAATGCTGCCGTAGGCAAAATGACAGTCGGGCAGGAACTTGTGAAAATCACAGATTTTCGGTTACTTCACAATCATATAGTTATCGAGCCGGTTTTGGAAGTATTTGGAGAATTTAATGAAAAAATTATGGCTCGGCTGAGAAATGTAATTTTGGAAGAATTTGCGGCATCCGAAAAGTATGGATTGATTATGACAGCCATGCTGGATTTTGACGCGCAGGCTAACTGGGATTATCTTGCTCGGATAAGAGAAAAATTTGAACCGTATAATACAGACTTTTATTACGTGGAACTTGTAACTTCTCAAGAAATCCGCTTGCAGCGCAATATTACGGAAAATAGATTGCTCCACAAACCCTCGAAGAGAGATATTGAGGCTTCTAATCAACGACTGCTCAACGATGATAAAAATCACCGCTGCGTCAGCAATGACGGCGAAATTACTTTTGAAAATTATATAAAGATTGATAATTCTAATATTCCGCCTGATGTTGTAGCAAGTATGATAAAAGAAAAATTTTCGTTATAATTTCACAAAACAGGCATTTGGCGAATATTCTAAATCTAACATATATCACAAATTTAATACAACATACGAGAATCCTTTGTAAATATTACAGAGGGTTCTTTTTTATTTTGGGAGGTAATTTGGGAAAAATAAAAAGCAAGACATAAACATTATTTCAAGAAAAACGTGAATTTGCTTTTTTTAATATATCCAACAGGTAAACCAAAATTTTAAGACGGGCATATAATATTAAAAGACGGTGAGATAAATATAATCGTCAGTAAAAAATATAAAATAATATTAAGGAGAGAAAAAATTGGATAATATCATGAATTTTAACGAAATGATGAGACAGCCTATTGTCAATCAGCGTTACAGAACTCAACGAAATAACAACGCCGGCAAATCTATAAATATGGTTGAAGTTAAAGATAACAAAGATTTGCCCGAAACAGGCAATCCGTTATGTAATAAACAAACGGAGCTTGTTTTAGGCATTTGCTATGTTCCAATACAGGAATGGGAGCAAATGTATGATGAGGATACAGCATTTTCAGTCGGGACAATATTCCCGTCGTTAAACAAGCCGTTTTTAGGAGGAGGAAAATAATGATGGACAGAAACAGAGCAGTATTACTGCGTCAAATAAAGAAAACCGGATTTATTCTTTATGATTTGCATTTGTTTCTTGATACGCACCCCACGGATGTAAACGCGCTCAGAAATTACGGATTTTATCAGAAAAAGCATGGCGAATTAACGGCAGAATATGAAAGGAGATACGGACCTCTTACACCCAAAATGTCAAACAGTCAGGACAGATGGAATTGGTGCGACGGACCGTGGCCTTGGGAAAGAGAATATAATGAGGAGAGATAAATAATTTATGTGGACATACGATAAAAAATTACAATTCCCCGTGAATATAAAACAAACAAACGCAAAATTGGCTAAAGCAATAATCACACAGTACGGCGGTGCAGATACCTTTTACTATAATTATGTTTTTGCCACCAAAAAAGCCCATTGTTTCAGGGAAAACAAGGGCTTTTATTTTTTATACGTCTGTAATATTTAAGCGATTACAGGTGTTTATGGAAAGACAATTTTTTTGATTTGGTTTCCATAAATTACTTAACATCTCGCACAACTCTTTTTCCCTGCGTTCGCTTTCTTCTTTTGAGGGTTTATTAACAACAATAATTTTGATGTCCTCTTTCTTTATCATAAACTCACCCCCACAATACCAATTCTATGAGGAAGTGAAATTGTTTTATGCTTTAAAGAAAACGGCAGGGCATTTATTTATTGAAACTTTTGTATAGCTTATCTTGTCAAGGGTGGAGTTTGTAAAGTTTTTTTGCCCCGCGTGTCAGCAAAAAAGTTTACAAAACTACCCTTGACAATGCACCTAAAAATATACTGGAAAAGGGTAAAAACAAGACTTTGTTTTCACCCTAATTACCCGTTATTTTTAATTGTTTAGATAATACGGCATTTTTTCAACTCTGCTATAACCAAAAGGAGTAAGCAAAACTATATCTTTCAAAGTCGCAAATTCTTCTGGCTTGATTATTCGCCGTTCCTGCTCTGATGTAAATGTGTTTTCCCCAGTCTTAAAGCCCGTGTATGCCTCTCTCTGCGTTCCGTAAGATGTCATGGGCTTGTCATATGTTCCTACAAGCCGTGAAAAATATTCCTGTGTGTCAGCGTCAGTCGCCCCCAAAATCGCCTTGTATGCACAGGTATCAGAAATTACCTTGCGTTCGTTATGCCCGTATATTGTGTCTAACTGTGCCAAGCTCTGGACGATTAAACATATACATATCTTTTTACTTCGCAGGGTTGCCAAACCGTCAAGCATAGCACTCACTTTGCCAAGACGTGGAAATTCGTCAAGCAAAAACAAAAGCGGGGGAGCGTTTAACTCCGTGCATTGCTCGAAGTGGGTTAAAAACTGATTTACGATGAGCGTTAAAAGTGTTTTCCATTGTCTTAACAGATATTCAGGGATTTGTATATAAATATCTTCCCCGTATTCTAAATCAACAGGGGTAATGTTGTTTCTTTTTGATAAGGCAGATATTAAGTTTTTATCTGTTACAAAATGAACAATGTTTTTACTAAGTTCAGCCACGATTGATGATAGCGTTTTTTCGTCCATATCTCGCATACTTCCAACAAAATATTGGGCTTCAAAATTTGAGCCGTTACAGATGTCTTTTATTAATTCTTTTGACGAACGGCTTTGTATTTGTCGTATGGTATCTAAAAAAGATAAGTTTTGTCCGCTGTAATGCAAAATAGCCCCTGTGAAAATGTTTTGTGCACTTTCAATCCAAAACGGCTCTTTTATCTCTGGCGGTAAGGGTATGATTGCCTGTGCTATTGCCCGTGCCTCTTGTGCTGGGTTGGGGGAATTATATAAACAAAAGAACGGGTCGTAACCGTATGAGTTACTGTCTGTTGGATTAAACACTTTGACATTTTGGCGATAGTCCTTTGTTTTATCGTATAACTCGCCTTTAATATCAATGGCAAAAACGCTGTTATTCCACGCTCGCAAGGTTGGTATTGCTATACATGAGCTTTTTCCGCTCCCTACACCGCCCACAACTAAAATATGCCCGTCTGTTTCCTCTGGTTTTGTTACCACTATGCCGTCATTATCTTTTCCGAACACGAACCCACCAAAAGACTTATTTTTTAACTGTGTATTAATAGGTGGTATATTATATTCGTGTGTATCGTCCGTGTTGCCTAATATTGAAGCTAAATGTATAATCCCTTTTATGCCGAATTTGAAAACACCGCCTATCATTCGCAAAGTCAACCCAAAAATTTCTTCTTCATACATATATACCGCTCCCCTCTTGATTTTTTGTTTGTTCGATTTTTTCCATTATATGATTTTGAACACAAAAAAATACCGCCTAAATGGTTTTCATTTGGGCGATATTTTTATTAAAATTTTTGAAAAGGGTATAATCAAATATTTAAGAGGCAACTCTGTTTAAATCCCAGTTGCTGGCGGGGTCAATTAATAAAGGAGTAGGCTGTAATGCAATCTTTGGCAACTTCGCATTTTGCGTAGGGGTCACACTTGATAAAGCATATAAACCTTTTCCTGTTACTTGAGTTTGAAGCACATCATTGCTGTCTTTTATAAAATAACATTCGCCCTCATTTAATCCCCAAATTACAGAATTATTATTATTGTCAACATTTCGACCACTTGCCATAAAAAATTGTGGTGGAAATCTATAATCTTTTTCTGTAGTTATCGAGTCGCCTTTCCCTTGTGGAACTCCAATGAAAGCACTTCTTTGCTTTGTTTTAGTTATTTTAGTTTTATTTTCTTTTCCAAAATGGTTAGCCCATTTTTCGGCACTACTGCCTGATGTGTGAGCAAATAAAAGTAATTGTGAATTACCGCCCGTTAAAGTTTCAAGAGTTTTTTCTTCTTGTAATGTAAGGGTTGGAACATCTTCACCGCTATAAATTAATGTAATGTTGTTTTGATTTTTAATAAAAACTGTATCAACCTTACTATCTGTCTTTCCTAAAAAACTTATGCCCTCTGTAATAACCCCAAATTTGCTCCTCTCCGTCAATTTGCTAATAGCTGAAAAAACAAGTTCTTTCAACACAACATTTGTATCAGTAAGCAAATCATAAAACAAAATTTGTTTATTATCAACAACTTGTTGGAAATTTATAGGCTGTGCTGTTTTGTTTTTTTGTATTAAAGGTTTTAATTTTGAAAATAGCGTAGGTATTCTTAACATATTATCTTTAATAGCAGGGTTATTATAACGTTGCTTAAATCTATCGTATTGACTATCAGTTATTTTATTATTATCTTTGCAATCGTCTAAATAACCTATAACGTCATCAAGAGGAAATCCTACAACGTCAGATAATGTAATATTGCCGTTATTAACAACCTGCAATATATCTACAATTAATTTAATAGAAGAATGAACAACACTATCTATATTTAAAGCATTTACGGCGGCATCAGTAAGAATTTCTGCTATTTCATCTGAGTCTGTTCCTATGCAAGGGTCATAATATTTATTCTGACTAAACTGATTAAAAGGTGCAAAACCGCTATGTAATACAATAGTCGGTATTCTTCTTTTGCTTGCCTCGTTTAATATGCTTGTAATAGCCAAAAATCTGTCTGCTGATTTCCCGCCTGAGATAATGAGGTTGTGCATTTCTGTGTTGTTTAGGGTATTGCAATACGCTTTAAATGCTTCGTCCGTTCCTGCTGGTTGGGGTTTTGGTATTTTACTCATCGCAAAAGCAATTATAACAACTATTGGTATTACAAAACAAATAAAATAAATAAATCCTGTAAAAACTCCCATAAAAAATATTACTCCTTTAAAACTTATTAAATTTATATATAAACGGCGGATTTTCGCCGAGTGCGACTACTGCCTGACCTAACTGTAATTTATTCAAATCCCAATCTTCAACTGAAAAACCTTGACGACGTTCGTATATTACTTCGTGTCCGCAATCAAACTCTTCATTTAACATATTTTTACCAAACCGATTTTGAACATATTCACGGGTAACAGAATCATTTGGACGGAAAGATACAACCGAGCCGAACCCTGAAAGAATAGCGTCGCCTTTGTCGTGTCCGCCCCCCTCGCCGTAAATATCATAAATCTGTGTTACGCTTTGCAGACCCGCAATAATTTTAACTCCCATACTTCTGCCGAAGTTTACAGCGTCGTCTAAATGCGTTATTTGTGGCAATAATTTCAACTCGTCTAAAATAACATAAACAGAGCCTTTCTTGCCCTCTTCTTCACTACGTCCTAACGCTTCTTTTAAAGCCAAATCCATAAGCAGACTATATAACGGGGTCAACGTTTCGCCTATTGACATATCGTATTCTAAAAAGAGTGTTCGCCCGCCTTTTTTCCTAACAAAATTACGTATTGAAAAATCGCCTTCTTTTGCGAACACACCTAAAAATATATCTTGTAACATTACATGAACTTCTGCTAATACACCCAGCCCTTGATTGTTGTTCCCGTCTCCTATATATGATTTTATTTTAGCTAAATCAGGGAAATCTTTTACTATATTGTGATAATCCTCTATTTTTGCACCGTTAAAATCGCTAAGAACACCTGAATTATTAAAGTATTTGATAAAAAAAGAAGTTGCTTTTTCTACGTCATCTTTGTGAACTTTTCCGTCTTTAAGCCATTTTCTTTTTCTAATAAAAGAAAGTAACGAGGCAGAAAACACCCCGCGAGCAGCGAGAGCAAAAAAGGGCTGTGATTCAGATTCGTATTTTTTAAATAAATTAGCTGTAATTTCATTTAGATTTATTAAATAGTCCTCTTCGTCCCACCCGTCAGCTAATATATCTTCAAAAATATTCCATATTTCAGAGCGTTTGCGGTAACGCTGGGAGTTTCCTATAACTACGTCTTGTGATTTATCAAAAAACCTGTTTTCAAAATCTCCTTTGGTATCAAAAATAATCATAACGTCGTTATCTGTCATTTTGTTTTTAATGTCTTGAATAAAGAAATTAAGAGCGTTTGTTTTTCCGCTACCTGTTCCGCCTATAAAAAGCATATGACGGCTTAATAATTCTTTGCTTAATGATAATGGCTTTTCTATATCTCTAAAACTTCCATAAATAGTAAAATCATTGGGAATAATAGAGGGGATTAGATTTTTCTCTAAAACTGTTCCTTTTAATATTTTGTAACTATCACTCATAATGCTATCTCCTCTGGACCTTTTATTTTTGGTTCTTCTGGCGTTAAACTTGACTTGTCATTGTCAAATTTCTCTGCGTCTTGTGCTTGTTTTTGGTCGTCTGTTTCTGTGCCTTTTGGTTGTGTAGGCGAATTGTCTTTTTCTGCCCTTATAGTATTTAATTGTTCAATAACCGACGGCATTGCTTTTACTTCTCTTTCTTACTTACTCAATTTAATTACTTACTAAAAAATTACATTTCTAAATCAATACTTGAAGTTTTGTTTATTGCTTCTGATTTTACATCAGTTTCTTTTTCCGTTGGTGTTGGGGCTTCTTGGTCTGCGAGTTTAAAACTGTTTCGTTCTGCCATTGTGTC
>Ga0209629_10004688_pt1 | contig 10175 bp, 9 predicted proteins | sample TergutCu122P5_FD_187286 | JGI IMG/M metagenome (GOLD analysis project Ga0209629, IMG submission 187286) | Cubitermes ugandensis P5 segment gut microbial communities from Kakamega Forest, Kenya - Cu122 P5 (SPAdes) (version 2) | ecosystem: Host-associated > Arthropoda: Insects > Digestive system >... | reverse complement strand
GGTAAACCTGATTATGGATACCTTTGCAGCCCTCGCTTTAGCTTCTTTACCTCCGGATACCGGCGTGATGAAAGATAAACCGCGCAAAACGACCGATCATATTATTACCCGGGCGATGGCAAAAAACATTTTGGGAGTCGGACTGTTTTTCGTCGTCATCCTGTTCGGTTTGCTGCAATATTTCAAACATGCGGACATAACTTCATTAACGCAATTCAAGCTTGCGGATTTCGGACGAAGCTATTTTGATTTCAATCCGGGAAACGGATTATCATCCTACGAATTGTCGCTGTTTTTCACGATCTTTGTGATGCTTCAATTCTGGAATATGTTCAATGCCAAAGCGTTTATGAGCCATAAATCGGCATTTGTTTCACTCGGTCAAAGCAAAGTATTTCTGCTGATTGCTTTAGTGATTATTGTCGGGCAATGGCTGATTGTTACGGTCGGAAGAGAAATGTTCAGCGTAACTCCTCTGAATACTATCGATTGGATTATTATTATTTTGAGCACTTCTCCGGTATTATGGATCGGAGAAATAAGAAGACTTTTCAAATAAAATAAAAACATCTGTATTTGCAATTATTTTCTAACATCTTTATTCGGAATATTTATGAAAACGATTGCTCGAATTGTCAAATACAGATACAGTTTAACCGAAAAGTGAATCTCAGAAATTAACTTCACAACGAGCATAGTTATCGCCGCTTACCGTCCAATTCGGACCGTTTTGAAGCAAACGCACCGCTTCCCTATCGGCAGTTTGACACAACGATCGAAAAACGCGAATGTCGGTAGGATGTCCCGTATTATCCACTTTAAACATAAGAATGACTTTCCCGTGTTGATTTGCGCAATCTTCATCCGTTATTGATTTGCGATTTTTTTGGACATAGTCGTTAAACGCTTTGGTTCCTGCTACCGGATTCGACGTTTGGACGGGATTGACAGGCGCACTTCTCGATCTTTCTTCACGGTTATACCCTGCAAGGATTGCTCGAATTTCGCTGACCGAAAGAGAATAATCGTTATTTTTATTAATATCCGAATCTTGATTTGCAACTGCGCTTTGATCATATTCAAATTTTGCATATCTTCGGGTGGTGCGTTGATTTGCCGGTTTATCCTGCGCCTCGGCTTTATTCTCGATAATCGGGTTTATAGCCGCAGCCGTGACTTTAATGTTATTTTTAACAGTTGATACATTATTAGCGGGTTGAGAAAGTTTTTTCTCTATCGAATTACCATTCGGATTATATTTGGTAATAAACAAACTATCCGTATGATTCATAGTATAACTCATTTTGTCTGATCCGCTGATTTTATAGCTCCAGAAAGAAAAAACACTCGCTAAAATGAATAATAAAACGCAAGCAATAATAGTCCAAAATTGTAAATAAGTCAATCTCATAATTTGTCGTTTCAAGTTGTTTTAAATGGTAATCCGCAAACTTTCCGGACATCACCCGGCATAGCTGATCTTACTTATTTTCTACAAAATTATAAAAATAAATCAATAATCCATATATTTTTGAGATTTTTTTGTGTTTAACTGTATTTATTTCACCCGATACACTACCCCGTTGCTTTTCAACAAGCGGGAAAAATCTATATTTTCAAACTTTTTGTGGGCTACTGCAAATACTACCGCATCAAACTGTTCGTCCGGCATTTTTGTTAAACAATCTAATCCGTATTCATGTTTTACTTCTTCCGGATTTGCCCACGGGTCGTGAACCGTAAGATTTATACCGTAATCTTTCAACGAACGAATCACATCGACAACTTTGCTGTTGCGAATATCGGGACAGTTTTCTTTGAACGTAATACCCAAAACAAGAATATTGGAGTCTTTAACGCAAAGTCCTTTATTAATCATTTGTTTGACCGTCTGCGAAGCAACGTATTCGCCCATGCTGTCGTTCAAGCGGCGTCCTGCAAGAATGATTTCCGGGTGGTAGCCGTATTCCTGCGCCTTTTGCGCCAGATAGTAGGGATCGACTCCGATACAGTGTCCGCCCACCAAACCGGGCTTAAATTGCAGAAAGTTCCATTTGGTGCCGGATGCTTCCAGAACTGCATTGATGTCTATTCCCATCCGGTCGAAAATTTTTTTCAGTTCGTTGACAAAGGCAATGTTGATGTCACGTTGAGAATTTTCGATGACTTTGGCGGCTTCGGCAGTTCGGATGGTCGGAGCCAAATGCGTGCCGGCTGTAATAACCGAAGCGTATAAATCATTAACTTTTTTGCCGACTTCGGGAGTAGAACCCGACGTTACTTTCTTTATTTTTTCAACCGTATGCTCCTTATCGCCCGGATTAATCCGTTCGGGTGAATATCCTGCAAAAAAATCGACATTGAATTTCAGTCCCGATACTTTTTCAATCACGGGAATACAGTCTTCTTCCGTTGCGCCGGGATAAACCGTCGATTCGTAAATCACAATATCGCCTTTCTTAATTACCTTACCTACCGTTTCGCTTGCTTTGTATAAAGGGGTCAAATCGGGACAGTTATTTTTGTCCACGGGAGTGGGAACGGTAACGATATAGTAATTGCAATCGCGGATGTCGTCAAGGTTGCAGGTACAAAGCAGACCCGCTGTTTGAGGGGATTGCGGGTCAAGCCCGCAATGACAGGAAACCAATACTTGCTTAAGAGTCGCTTCATCAACTTCCAGAGTTTTATCTATACCTTTCATCAATTCCTCCACCCGTTTCCGGTTAATATCGAAGCCGATTACCGGATATTTTGTGGCGAACAGGCGAGCCAAAGGAAGTCCCACATATCCGAGCCCTATTATTGCTATTTTTGTCATTATTTAAATTTACAAATTGTAAAAGTATAAAAGATTTTTTATTCGGCAAAAAGTTTTTGCGCTTTCAGAAGAATATGTTTGCCGTCGGCAAGCGTAGTCGCTAAAAAGTGAGTATCTCCGCTTTCTTTTATTTTCAATTGTTTTCGCAGTTCGGCAACAGAAAGCGGAAAGTTGCGAACGGTGATGGAAGCTTTTTTAACATCGCGAAGCAAATTATTTAATTCTTTTTTATTAAAAGATGAATACGCTTCTACTTTGAAAGCACGTCCGGGAAAATCCCGTATGAATTTCGCGGAAGTATAAAGATGACTGTCGGCATTAAGTTTACGAACAGGATATAAATCCGTCAGCCTTTTATAAAACCCAGCTTTTAAGAGCGAAGTGTTCGGTTCGTAAATATATTGTCCTATTTCGGAAGTATAGTCGATTTGCCCGGCTCTTTCCTTCGACTGCAAAAAGGTTATTTTCGAACTTTCGCCTTTTTTACTTATGTTTATGCAGGTAAACAAAGGCTCCGACGTAAAATTTCTTTTCAGTAAAAAAAGCAATTCTTTACATTCGTTTTCAAGGCTTACGACATGCACTTCTGCTACATTCTTTAGAAGTTTTAAAGCCATTGAAATATCAAGCATCGGCGAAAGTTTAATCAAAATGCTTTCTGATTTTTCAAGAAGTAAATCCCGTATTTGTAATATATCGGGGTCCGCTTCTTCGATATTAAACAATTTCTTTCCCGAATCGGTACGCCGTCCCGGATCAATAAAAATCGCATCGACGGGAGGCATCTTTTCCAAATATTCAACAGCATTTTCGGAAATAATCCAAGCGTTGATTAATCCTAAAACCTTAAAATTCAAAGTGGCAATTTCACATAATTCTTTTTGTTTTTCTACGTAATAAGATTCTCGAAAATTCTCGGAAATAAAAGCAAAGTCAACGCCGAATCCTCCGGTTAAATCGACAAAGGAATTTCCCGACAACAATTCGGCTTTATAACGAGCCGTTTGTTCCGATGAACACTGTTCCAAAGCAAGATGAGGAGGATAAACGATTCCGTCCCGGTGAAACCAAGAAGGTATTTTGTTTTCGGCAAATTGCCGTCCCGCGATTTGCAGTAATGCGCGAGAATAATCTATATCAGAACCGACAAAAGACCGGGTTTGAAGCGCTAACTTCCGAACGTCGTCAAACCAATGATCTGAAACAAATTTTCTAGTCGCTTCATTAAGCATTTTCAATGTTGATTCGTTCAACCTCAATTTTCTTGCCCTTAAAGAAAAGCGAAGCCATAGTCGCAAATTTTTCTTCCGATTCGGTCGTATAAAAACGGCAAGAAGCATTTTTAGAACAGCGAGTTTCCATTTCGGGATGACGATGCAGATAATCTTCCAAACTTTCGGCAACCAACTTGCCTTGTTCTATCAGACGGACCGATTTCGGCAAAAAAGCGCGAATCTTCTTTTTCAGTAAAGGATAATGTGTGCATGCCAAAATTAGCGTATCAATCCGAGTATCTTTTGTAAGGATATTATTTATATGTTGTTGAACAAAATAATCGGCTCCGGGTTTATCGTATTCGTTATTTTCAACCAGCGGAACCCACATCGGACAAGGCTCGCCTTCAACCGTTAGGTCGGGATAGAGTTTTTTTATTTCGAGCGGATAAGAATCGGAAGTGATTGTTCCGGGCGTTCCTAAAACGCCTACATGACCGGTTCGTGTTGTTTTCCCGACATTTTCGACAGTCGGGCGAATAACACCCAATACTCTTTTTCGAGGATCAAGCAGAGGAAGATCTTTTTGCTGAATGGTTCGTAAGGCTTTTGCCGAGGCAGTGTTGCAGGCAAGAATGACTAAAGGGCAATTGAGGTTAAACAGCCGGCGAACGGCTTGAAGCGTAAATTCATATACAACTTCAAACGAACGAGTTCCGTAGGGAGTACGCGCATTATCTCCTACATATATATAATCGTATTCCGGCAGTCGTTTACGGATTTTATCCAAAATAGTAAGACCGCCGTATCCGGAATCGAAAATGCCAATCGGAGCGTACATTTTAGTGACAAGTGATAAGTGACGAGTAATTCACGACTTGTCACTCGTCACTTGTTACTATTTATTGAATTCCTAATTTCTTCTTCACCAATGGCGTTGCATCCGTTGCAGTGGGAGCAACATAAAGAAATACTTGTGAATTAACAATATACAGGAAGTTATTTTCTTTACCTACATCATTGATTGCTTTTTGCAGTTTTTCTTGAATCGGCTGCAATAATTTTTGCTGTAATTCTTCCTGCTGTTGACCTGCAGTCTCTTGAAAATTAGCCGCTCGTGTGCGCAAGTCGTCAAGTTCTTTCAGCCTGCGTTGTTTAATGCTTTCATTGAGTGAATCTTGCTTAGCCACATAGTCGGACATTTTATTTGTGTACTCGTCTGACAAGACTTTCAATTCGGCTTGAAATTCGTTGGCTTTTTTTTGCAGCGAATCCTGCATTTGTTTAGCTTCGGGCATTGCTCCGATTACATCATAATAATTTATATAAGCAATTTTTTGAGCTTCCTGTGCAAACGTTACTGCAGGAATCGCCACAAGAGCAATTAATAGAAATTTTTTAATCATACTAATTAATTTATTAAATTTTTATTTAAAAATAGCGGACAAAGATACAAAATTATTTTGAATATCCGAGTTTTGTTAAAATATCGTTACTGATATCAATCTTCGGCGTAGCATAAATAATGCTCATAGCGGAAGCTCTGTCGATAACCAATGCATATCCTTGCTTTTCCGCAATCTCTTTGACGGCATTGTATATTTCATCTTGAATCGGGCGAATCAAGCTTTGCCGTTTTTTGAAAAGTTCTCCATCCGTGCCGAAATACTTTCTTTTCAAATCTTGCGCTTCCTGTTCTTTTGCAACGATTTCCGCTTCTCGCTTGGTTTTCATTTCCGGGGAAAGAAAAACCAAATCGGCTTGATACTTTTTATAAAGATTTTGCGCTTCCTGTTGCACGCTTTCCACTTCATCCTGCCACTTCTTGGAAATCGAATTTAACTGTTCGTTTGCCATTTCGTATGCCGGAATATTTTTCAAAATATACTCCATATCAATCAAAGCGTATTTCTGCGCTTGTGCTCCTATTGCTCCCAGAGTCAATAAAAGGGCGATTACAAACATTTTTTTCATAATTCTTTATTTTATTTTATACAAAGGTAGTTAATATTTTGTTGTTTTATTATTGTTAATTTAAAATTCCTGTCCCAAAATAAAATGGAATTGACCTTTCGAGATTGCTGCTCCGGGTGTAGGACGGTCGAATCCGTAGCCCCAGTCGATACCCATCAAACCGATCATCGGCAAGAAAATGCGTGCGCCGAATCCTGCCGAACGCTTCAAATCAAACGGACTGAAAGTTGTAATATTGGTCCATGCATTTCCGGCTTCTAAGAATCCCAATACATAAATGGTAGAAGATTGCTCAAGTATTAGAGGATATCGTAGTTCCATAGAGAGACGCGAATAAGCGTATCCTTCTTTTCCGTAGGGCGTCAGAGAGCCGTTTTCATAACCTCGCAGTCCGATGGTTTCCGTAGCATACATGGAAGAATATCCGGTCATGCCGTCGCCTCCTACGTAGTAGGTTTCAAACGGCGTCCGTTTGTTGGGATTATACGATCCCAAAAATCCGTATTCCACGCGCCCCATCATGACCGGCGTACGTTGTTTCTCAAATCCTTTGCTCGGTATCAGAGGGATAAATACTTTGCTCTGAAATTTCCATTTATGGTATTCGATCCATTCATACTTTCTCGGATCGCTTGATGCCATGGAAGCATAATTTCTGTTATCAAATAAAGAATAAGGAGGCGTAAAACGGACAGAAGCTATAAATTGCGATCCGGAACGAGTATAAATCGGATTATCGGTAGAATTTCGCGACAAAGTTAAGCCCAGCGAAAGACTGTTGGCATTTCCGTTGCTGATCGGAAAATATCCGCCCCAGTTTTTCAACATATATCGTTGATAAGAAAGTTCTCCCATGAAGTTGAACAGATAATCGGGCCATGAAAGCCGTTTACCGTATCCTGCCGAAACTCCTAATATTTTCATTGATTTATTGGTATCATAAGCATAACCGCCACCGTAATCTCCGCCGTATCCTCCTCCATAACCACCATATCCATAACCATATCCGTTATAATAATTATTATAATAGTTGTTATAATACCGACTGTCCAATTGCGTGGTGATCATGTAATAGGCGCTGAGTGAAAAAGAATTGGGACGCTTTCCGCCAAACCATGGATCGAGAAAAGAAATACTGTAAGACTGATAATACTTTCCATTGGTTTGTCCGCTCAACGTCAATGTCTGTCCTTCTCCTTGAGGAATTATTCCTTTATAGGTTTTGGGATGTATAAAGTTATTGAAAGAAAAATTAGAGAATTTCAAGCTCATTCTTCCGATTACTCCCGTTTGTCCCCATCCTGCGGAAAATTCCACCTGGTCGTTTGCTTTAGACTGAAGTACATAGTTAATATCGACTGTTCCGGATTCTTCGTCGGGTTCGACTTTCGGATCTATTTTTTCCGGGTCAAAATGTCCCATTTGGGCAATTTCCCGTATTGAATTCATAATGGCTTCTCTGCTGAACAATTGTCCGGGTTTTGTAAGTAATTCCCGGCGAACGATGTCTTCATATACGCGGTCGTTTCCGGTAATCATTATGCGTTTGAGAGTCGCCTGTATTCCTTCATAAATACGAATTTCAAGATCAACCGAATCGTTTTCGAGATAAGTTTCGACCGGTTGTATTTTAGCAAAAATATAACCGTTATTATAATAAAGATTGGCGACCGCATCATCGTCTTTGTTCAAACGATCATCCAATTTCTTTAGGTTATACACATCTTTCGGTTGCATATTCAAGATATAATCCAGCGATTGGGAGGGGAATAAGGTGTTTTTGGAGGGAAATAAGGTATTTCCTACCCAATTGATATTCCGGATATGGTATTTATCGCCTTCCGACACATTAATGTGGATTTCCACCCGTTTATCATTAATATGAACTACGCTGTCGGAAATAATTTTCGCATCGCGATATCCTTTCTCGTTGAATTTGGCAATAATATTATCCAAATCATTTTTATAATCTTCCTCGACGAATTTTCTTGATCTGAGGAATTTGAGGACAAACAACTTGGGTTGTTTCCAAAAGTTGACGCTTCCGTTTGTTTTTTTCATAGCCATCCTTAAATCAATGTCCGATACATTATCGTTTCCCGTAATAAAGATGTCTTTGATTTTGGTTTTCTCATTTTTGTCCACAATAATATCAAGAACAGCTTTTCCTTCGTTGGCTAAGTCATCTGATTGCCGAATGGTTATCGTTGCATTGCTGAATCCTTTTCCGTCGAAATATTCCTTGATTCTTTTACGTATGCGGTCAACGATATTAGGCGTAAGTTGGGATCCTTTTGCCACTCCGATTTTGGCTTCAATATCTTCCCGTTCGCCCTTTTTTACTCCCGAATAATTAATTGTAGATATTACAGGAGTAGGTTTCAGTTGAATATCAAGCCAAACGCTGTCGGCAGTCAGTTTGGATGCCAATATTTTTACGTCGGAGAACATTCCGTTCTTCCAGAATTTATTCATAGCCGCTGTAATATCTTCACCCGGGACTGCTACTTTTTGTCCGACCGCCAAGCCGGAAATGCCGATTAGTGCATAATCTTCAAATCCGTATTTTTCAACTCCGGATACTTTTATGCCGGCAATCGTATAGAGTTTATTATTGGTGAGCGAATAAGATATGACCGGAAGAGTAATACTGTCATTCTGCGCTTTTATAAAAGTCGCAACGAGAGCCGCAAGGCAGAAAAGTAAAGATTTTTTATACATAATCTGTTTTTATACTTGTATTTGTTCACCTGTTTTCCCGAACCGTCTTTCTCTTTGTTGATAATCCGCTATGGCTGCATACAGATTTTCTTCTCTGAAATCGGGCCAATAGGTATCCGTGAAATAAAGTTCCGCATAAGCCAGTTGCCACAGTAGAAAATTACTGATTCTTCGTTCTCCGCCGGTTCGAATCAGTAAATCCGGATCGGGCACACCGCTCAGAGCTAAATGTTCGGAAACCGTTTTTTCGTTAATCCGATCAATGTTTAATGAGCCGGTCTTCACTTCCGCAGCTATTTTTTTCACTGTTTCCGTAATTTCCCACCTCGAAGAGTAACTGAGCGCCAGCGTCAGATACAAACCGGTATTTACGCTTGTTTTATCTACCTTATCCATTAATTGTTCGCGAGTTGTCGGCGGTAAGCGATCGATATCTCCTATTATTTTCAGTTGAACATTATTCTTCATTAAATCTTGCCATTCGTTTTGAATTGCCGTAATCATCAGATCCATCAAAGCGTCGATTTCTTCTTTCGGACGATTCCAGTTTTCGGTCGAAAAAGTGTACATTGTCAAATAAGGAATCCTCAATTCTCCGACAGCTTCAGATACTTTCCGGAGGGAAACAACTCCTTCCTTATGTCCCATATACCGGTCCATTCCGTTTTTCTTAGCCCATCGCCCATTACCGTCCATGATGACGGCAATGTGCCTTGGAAGTCGCTCCAAATCAATAGTTTCTTTTAATGACATATTATTCGTTTGTACATTTTCTGTCATTAGGACCAAAATCCCAAGTAACAGAAAACATCAAAGTGTTATACCAATCTTTATTTTTAAAAATACCGCTTTGAATATTATACGGATTATCCAGATTAAATCCGGTCTTGTCGGGTGCATCGAAACTGTCGCTGAACAATTTATGCACCGTATATTCCAAGATCAGATTAATTCGGTTTTTTACCTTGTATTTTACTCCCAATCCCAAGGGAAAATTTATGCTTCCGAATCCCGAAGCAACCGTAACTCCCAAGCCTGTCAGCAAATAAGGCGCTATTCTGCTTGTATTCAGATAAGCAAACTTATCGCTGTAGGGCAAAAAGTTAAATTCGATATGTCCTCCCGCTTCGAAAAAACTGCGGGAAAACGTCGCTTCTCCCTGATTAGGAAATACATTGTCCGTATTTTTTGTACTGCCTGTTATTCTCCCCGCCATCAGATCGGTTTCCAATGCCCAGCGAAAATTGAAATTACGCCGGAAAACCGCGCCGAATGCCGGATTAAATCCCCGAAGCAAAGCTGTTTGATTGACGTCGCCCATATACATCGACAATCCGAGCATTCCTCCGATTTCGTACTTGTACTCCTGCGCAACCGCTGTTGTGCCGGTAAAGCAAACAAGCATTGTAATCAATATCTTACAAAAGAAATATTTTCTTGAAGCA